>Ga0315533_1001408_pt1 | contig 18326 bp, 16 predicted proteins | sample SalMarSW160130MG_FD_203081 | JGI IMG/M metagenome (GOLD analysis project Ga0315533, IMG submission 203081) | Salt marsh sediment microbial communities from the Plum Island Ecosystem LTER, Massachusetts, United States - Salt Marsh Sediment SW1601-30 ... | reverse complement strand
TGCTGCCAGCCCTGGGGTTACGCCTTTCTCCTTCAATTTGTCTACCCGTTGCTTCAACTCCTCGCGAATTTCACCGGCGATTTTCCTTCCGTCAATTATCTCTGCAGGCATCTTCATCTCCTTTGCTTCATCTAGTATTGCTTCAATTTCAGATTCTATCACACTATGTTAAGACGAGTCATCGCCGTGGTCACCAAGTCTGTCCCCTACTTTCAAGCCTGCTTGGTCGACAAAGTCTGCTGCTTCCATTTTGGGGGAAGCTTCCATCTGCACCCGCTTGATAAGTATTGCCCCCTCTGGGGCGGCCACCACGAATCCCTGTTTGGTAATGTCAATGATTTCGCCATGCAGGCCATGGGCAACGCCAGCAAGTAACGCTGAGTCAAAGGCCTTGAATCGTCTGCTACCAGAATTGGTTGTTGCTCCCGGTCGAGGATTAGCGCCCCGAATAAGATTATAGATTTTGCCTACGGGCTGGTGCCAATCAATTATTGCGTCCTTCTCAGTGAACAGTGGTTCAGAGGTGGATTGCGACTCATCTTGTGCAATTCGCGGAGCTGCGCCGTTTTTGATTAACTCGACGCTCTCTACTATTGCCTCCACTCCTAGGGGGAAAAGTTTGTCAAAGTAAAGCGACCCTGCTGTATCATCGGGAGAGACCTCTGCTTCTTTCTGCAACAAGATAGGGCCAGTATCTATCCCTTTATCAGGCCAGAAGATGGTGATGCCTGTCTTGGTATCACCATTGACTATAGCCCAACTGATAGCGCTACCACCTTTGTGCTTAGGAAGCAGTGAGGGATGCCACTGTATTGTTCCCAGCCTCGGGTAGTTCAGGATAGACTCAGGTAGAATAGTAGTCACATAAGCCATAAGGTTCAGGTCTGGTCTCAGTTTGACATATTCCTCGTAGACCTCCGGGGTCCGCATTCCTTTTAGCTGGAAGGTTGGTATGCCTGACTGGAGGGCCAATTGCTTAACCGGATTTGTCTTCCCTGGAATATCAGGCGATGTATAAACTCCGACAATCTCCTCTCCCCTTTTGGCTAGCCTATCGAGGACTTTTTCGCCAAAGGCCGTTTCGCCTATCAAGACAATACGCATTTGTCAACCTCCTTTATCACTGCTAATGCTTCTCAGCCATATTCTAAATGAGCATGCTGAAAAAATCGAGGAGTTGCACCTGGGTTGTCACCTATACTAAGGCATCATTACTCCTGCAAATCAGGTAAGGAGACTAGCTAATGCTGAGAGCCAGATCAAGACAGTTTCCCTTCGTAAGTACTCTTGAACAAAACGAAGTTTGAGCACAAAACCTAGCAGAAAACCCAGTATAGGATTGCCAGTCTGCTTGACAGTGTTACTCTCTGCCTTGTATTCTATTCACTATGTTTAAAGTTCGACTAGGAGGTGGACGAAATGTCTGAATTGAGGATTACAGATATAAGAATCTTCTGGTGTGGCTATCTCCCATTTATAAAGGTTTATACCAACGAGGAAGGCTTAACGGGGATAGGTGAGAATGTGGTCCAGCATCGGGGTATTCTTGAGGGGCAGGTTGACTTTCTGCGAGGTGTTCTCATGGGAGAGGACCCCTTTAGAATTGAGAGGATATGGAGAAAGATGGTAAGTGCCACTTCCTTTCAATATGCCAGTCCAATGATTAGCGCCGTAGATATAGCACTGTGGGATATCAAGGGTAAAAAATTAGGGGTTCCGGTTTACGAATTACTCGGTGGTCTCTATCGCAGCAAAGTAAGGCTTTATCCTCACCTTCGGGGAACGTGGAATTCTTATCCCGATACGAGGATGGACGATTTGTTTTCCGAGCCCTGGGGTGCGGTGAAATACACGCCGGAGGAGCTTGGTGAACACGCCCTGGAGTTGGTCAAGGAGGGCTATACCGCCATGAAGTTCGACCCGTTTGAGCCGGGCAGGGACGGATACCACAGCTACAGAAAGGATGAAATAATGGCAGCGGTGGAGAGAGTGGCGGCGATACGGAAGGCTGTCGGGGATAGTATTGACATAATTGTCGAGTGCCACGGCAAGTTTAATGCCTCAACTGCAATAACAATAGGTAAGTTGTTGGAGGCATATAATCTCATGTGGTATGAGGAGCCTGTTCCAGTGGGGATGGTAAAGGCAATGAAGAAAGTTGCCGATCATGTAAATATCCCTATTACTGCCGGGGAGAGGCTTAATTCAAAACTAGATTTGAAGGAATACCTGGAAAGCGGGGCTGTGGATATCGTTATGTTTGACTGCGGCAAAGTTGGCGGAATAACTGAGGCGATGAAGACATGCGCTATGTGTGAGGCTTACCAGGTTAAAGTGTCGCCTCACAATCCTTTCGGTCCTGTTGCCGCCATGGCAAATGCCCAGCTATGTGCTGCCGTCCCCTCATTTCTGATCCTCGAGCATGAGCAGATGGCACCGTGGGCGGTTAAGCCACGGATAAAGATCGTTGATGGCTGTATTGAAGTGCCTGAGACACCTGGGCTGGGAATAGACCTGAATGAGGAAGAGATAGCAAGACATCAGGCAAAGGTAGAGGACGGCACTTATAAGCCTTCTCGCCTGGATATGGAGAAGTTCGTTCCAATATTATGAGTTCTAGAAGTGCGTCACCTAGTTTCTGAAGGGCAAATACGTGGTGACAGGGAGGTGAGAATATGTGAAAAAAGATAGGTGGCGAGGATGGGCAGGCCATGGATAAGGAATCTGAAGGAGGTAAATGTTGAAAAAGAAGTTGCTTATCTTGTTAGTGGCAGTGGTAGCAGTGGTGAGTCTGGTTGTTGTAGGCTGTGCTCCCGAAGCAGCACCGGCACCACCGGAGGAGGAAGAAGAGGCACCGGCACCTGAGGAGGAAGAAGAAGCCCCACCGGCAGCACCGGCAGAAGAGAAAGTTGAGTGGCGGATGGTTTCCACATGGACACCGAACTATGCCCCGGTGGAGGGCGATAAGTTCTGGTGTGACCAGATCAGAAAAATGAGCAATGGCAGGTTTGATATTACGCACTACGCTGCAGGCTCGCTGATGAGCGCATTTGAGACGTTCGACGCTGTAAGCACAGGGACTGTTGAAGCTGGTGGCGAGTTCGCCGGCTACTGGGTTGGCAAAGATGTTGCGTTCGATCTTTGGGCTTCTGTTGCTAACTATTTTACCAAGCCGGATATGATGAACTGGTATTTTGAGGGTGGTGGTAAGGAGTTGGTTGATGAGCTTTATGGCAAGTATAATATGGTGTATTTCCCCTTGACCATGTTGCCTATTGAAGCAGGCATCCAAACCCAGGAGACAATTACAACTCTTGAAGATGTGAAGGGCTTGAAAATAAGGGCAGGGACCCTACTTCTTATGGATGTGCTGAAGGAGGCTGGAGCTGAGGTGGTAAGCTTGCCTGGTGGAGATGTATATGAAGCAGCACAAAAGGGAGTTATTGATGGGTTCGAGGTCGGCTCGCTGGGTAACAACTGGCCAATGGGTCTCCACGAAGTATCGAAATGCATAGTTACACCAGCATGGTGGCAACCGGCAACCCCTTGTGGGGTAGTAATAAATAAGGATGCCTGGAATAAGCTGCCCGATGACCTGAAAGCCATAGCTGAGAATGCTGCTTATTCTAGCTGGAATGTTAAGACAGCCTGGCTTGATTATCTTGAAATCGAGGCATTGCAGAATAACATCGATTATGGAATGACGATAACGCATTGGACTCCAGAAGCTCTGGACGAGATACAGGGAATTGTAGTGAATGCCATGGAGAAACGGGCCGCAGAGAATCCCGACTATGCTAAGATATTGAAGTCGCAGATGGATTTTCTTAAGGCATATGGCCCAGCGCGCGATTTTGCAGAACCCTATACCTGGGGTTTCAACGCAGAAGTTTACCCCGAGCTTGATTAGGCAATGGTAGGAATAGCCCTCGGAAGGTTACTGCCGTCCGAGGGGCTGTTCTTCGAAAGCGACCGGTCTTCTTGGTTATGAGGGCAATTCAGAGTTTTGTAAAATGGCTTGATAGTATAAGTGAGTGGACAGGAAGAATCTTTGTCTGGACTGTTGTCCCTCTAACCATAATAGTTGTCTTTGAGGTGATATCAAGGTATGTATTCGGACATCCTCACATATGGTGTCTCAGTATTTTTACTTGGCTCTATGGCGTCCATTTCATGCTTCTAGCCGGATATACTTTGCTACATAAGCGGCATATAGCCATAGATATTCTTTATGCACACTGGACTCCGAGAGTGCAAGCGGTTGTCGATGTAGTTACCTATCTGTTGTTTTTCTTTGGTTTCGTCGGCATTATCCTCTGGGCAGGAGTGGGGGTCGCTAAATTATCATGGACAATCAGGGAAACCACCGCTACTACGTCTCCTCTCCCTCTATATCCTTACAAAGCGGTGCTCCCGATAGCCATGGTCCTGTTGATGCTGCAAGGCTTGTCTGAATTTCTCAAAAGGCTGGTCTTCCTCATTAAAGGAGTGCAATTGTGAGCCCCCTAGTTCTTGCTATTTTGATGTTTGTTTGTCTGTTCATTGCCCTGTTGCTGGGTCATCCACTTGCCTTCGCCCTGGGTGGCCTAGCTGTTATTTTTGGTCTAATCGGGTGGGGTCCTGGCTGCTTCCTGATGTTCGGTAACCGGATTTACGACGTAATGAACAACTATACTCTAGTGGCTGTTCCATTGTTCGTGCTTATGGCCCAATTTCTGACAAAGTCCGGTGTTGCGGATGGTCTGTTTAGCTCAATGCGTTACTTATTGGGTCCACTCAGGGGCGGTGTAGCCATGGCGGTGATAGCGGTGTCCACTGTTTTCGCTGCGTGCACCGGAATTATTGGTGCCTCTGTTGTGACCATGGGCGTTGTGGCGCTGCCCCTGCTGTTCAAATATGGCTATCAAAAGGAATTAAGCTTAGGCGCCGTTTGTGCCGGCGGCACTCTGGGCATAATTATTGCACCAAGCATAATGCTGGTTATAATGGGCGCTCAGGCAGGATTATCAGTGGGCAAGCTGTTCATGTCAGCGCTTTTCCCTGGGTTAATTCTAGCAGCATTGTATTTAATATATATAGCGATAATATGCTGGAGACATCCTGAGCTAGGGCCAGCTATGTCACCAGAGGAAAGAAAGGCTGTGCCAGTGAGTAAGAGGCTGAGCACAAGCTTAGTAAACCTGGTGCCACCGGGGATACTTATTGTGGCTGTTTTGGGGTCCATCTTTCTCGGGGTAGCCACCCCGACTGAAGCCTCCGGTGTGGGCGCTTTCATCGCCTTCTTGTTGGTCTTGGCTTACCGCCGTTTTAGCTGGGAAGGGTTGAAGGACTCGCTTGTAGAAACTGGCAAGATAAGTTCCATGGTGTTTATTATTCTTTTTGGGGCTACCTGCTTTACTGGAGTGTTTCTGGGCGTTGGGGGTGGAAAGGCAGTAGAGCAGGTGTTGATTGGCAGTGGCTTGGGGCGGTGGTGGATCTTCGCCATAATGATGCTGATCGTTTTTGTTTTGGGAATGTTTATTGATTGGATCGGGATTGTAATGGTGACTTTCCCTATTTTTCTGCCGATAGCTGAGTCGCTTGGCTTTGATATGCTTTGGTTTGTTACACTGATAGCTGTTAACTTGCAAGCATCCTTTTTGACGCCGCCTTTTGGCTATGCCTTGTTCTATATCAAGGGTGTTGTCCCCCAGGGAGTGGTTATGGAGGATATTTACCGCGGCATAGTCCCATTCGTAATTCTTATGCTAATTGGTCTAGCTGTCTGTGCACTGGTTCCACCGGTTATCTTATGGCTTCCAGCGCACATGATAAAGTAGGCAGATGGTCTTTTGGGGACAGGAGCTATAACGAATTCCTCAGAAAAACACTCATAGGGAAAATGGGTTATAATAGTATTTTGATAATATCATCCACATGGTAATATTATTTATATAAGTGGGAATATTGAGACGGAGAACAGAACACATCTGCATTCCCTTGTTTATGCAAGCTCAAAGTAGACTCTCGCTATTTTGCTATTTGAAGGGAGGTGATACTATGTGAAAAAGACAGGCGACCGTGATGGGTAGGCGATGGATAAAGAATTTCAAGGAGGTAAATGTTGAAAAGGAAATTGCTTATCTTGCTAGTGGCAGTGGTGGCAGTGGTGAGTCTGGTTGTTGTTGGCTGTGCTCCCGAAGCAGCGCCGCCACCACCGGAGGAGGAAGGAGCGCCACCACCTGAGGAGGAAGAGGAAGCTCCGCCAGCGGCACCGGAGGCGAAGGTATACAAATGGACATGGCAGGACAACAGTGGGCCAGGCACCACTCAGATCATCTGCCTGGAAGACCTGGCTGATAGAGTCAAGGCAGCGTCGGGAGGCAGACTCGACATCACGGTCGTTCCTGAGGGTACGATAACTCCGCGAGTCGAGAGCACTGCCGCGGTCAGGGACGGCGTCCTGGATGTGGCAACTAACGATCCCTCTGTAGACCTTGGCCGCCTGGGCCCCATAACCTATTTGTGTGGCGCTCCAGGCGTTCCCGCTGGGCCCAGCAGCATGGAAGATGTGGCATTTGCATATATGGGAGGTGGCCTGGAGGTCTACAACGAGGTATGGAAGGACTGGGCTTACGTAGTTGGCGTGCAGCCGGGCGCAGCGGAACTCTTCTGCCATTCCAACAAGCCGCTGGCAACGGCCAAGGACTTCAAGGGGTTGAAGTTCCGTACCGCGGGTATGTGGGCTGAGCTCCTAGGGTCGTATGGGGCTGCTGTGGTAATGATAGCTGCCGGCGAGCTTTACTCGGGCGTAGAGAGAGGCGTGCTTGACGCTTTTGAACTTGGGCCTCCAAGCTTTAACTGGGCCTACGGCTTTCAGGAGGTGTGTGACTACATCGGCCTTCCCGGTATCCAGTCACCGGGGTATACGAAGCCTGTCTGGGTAAACAAGAAGTCCTGGGATGAGCTTCCTGCTGACCTGCAGGAACTGTTCCAGCATGAAATTATGGCTATGGTGCTTGATACATCCCTGAGGCAGCAGATAGACGACGCTGCAGCTCTGGACAAGTACCGTGACTACGGGACCAAAATCTTCTACGTTGAAGAGGACTTTCAAGCAGAGATTGCTCGAGACAGCAGGGCACTTATTGAAGAATTCGCCGCCGAGGACCCAGCGTTCCGTGAGCTGTGGGAGAAGGAGCAGGCTTTCTTCAAGATGTGGAGAGGCGTAACCGGCATTATCCCCAAATATACCATATTTGACTAGTAATTCTGGCCAACTGCTGTTAGCTTCGGCAGCCTGCGGCTCAGGACCGGGGCTGCCGAAGGGCTATTTCAGTGGAGGGTTGCTATGAGAGTTATACGGAAACTATATAACGGCATAGGTGTGGTCAGTGAATGGTCAGGCAAGGTGGTAATGTTCCTTGTTGTCGTACTGATGGTGACCATTGCCTATGATGTATTTATGAGATACCTGCTTAATGCGCCTACTATCTGGTCGTATACCTTAAGCTATATGCTCGGAACTACAATTATAGCCCTGGGACTGCCTTATGTGTATTACCACAACGCCAATGTCAGGATTGACATCATATACTCCAGGTTATCACCGACTGGGAGAATCATACTAGATGTAGTCTTGACCGTTGTCTTGTTTTTCCCCATGATATTCTTGCTTATCAGGGTATTTGGGCAAGATGCTTGGGCGGCTTACCTGTCTGGTGAGTTCGCTATGGATAGTATATGGTATCCCATACTCTGGCCGTTTAAGACGGTGGTGGCACTCGGCTTTGTTCTCCTGTTCTTGCAGGGTATAGCCACCTTCATCAAGGATGTAGTCTCTCTGGCCAAAGGGGGTAAGCAGCCATGGTAGAAATGAGTCCCGAGCTGGTCACCATTGTAATGTTTGGTGCGGCAATTATCGGCCTGCTTATCGGTTATCCCTTGGTCTTTGTCCTTGGCGGCATAGCTATGCTCGTCGGCATAGCCACTATGGGGCTAGGGGTGTTCACCATGTTCCGTGTCCGCATCTGGGGAATGATGACCGATTACACGTTGCTGGCAGTGCCGCTGTTTGTATACATGGGGCTGATGGTGGAAAAGTCAGGAGCGGCTGAGAGGCTCTACGGAGGCCTCCACCTGGCGTTTGGGGGGTTCAGGGGGGGCCTGGCCATGGCCACCATATTGATGGGCACTATTCTGGCCGCCTGCGTTGGTGTAATCGCTGCCTCGGTAATCATGATAGGGCTTATCGCTGTTCCCAGTATGCTTCAACGAGGATATAGCAGGGAGCTAACCTGCGGCTCAGTTTGTGCTGGTGGGACCTTGGGCATTCTTATTCCGCCCAGTCTGATGCTGGTTATCTATGGACCGATGGCCCAGATGTCAGTGGGCAAGCTGTTTATGGGAGCCTTTGGGCCGGGCTTGCTTCTTTCTGCCTTATATATGAGCTATATTGCAGTCCGTGCCTGGCTCAGGCCCAGTGCAGCCCCGCCGATGCCAGTGGAAGAGCGGGCGGTTCCCCGACTGAGGAAGCTACGTATGCTGCTGACTGGGATGGTACCGCCGTTATTCCTGATGTTAAGTGTGCTGGGAGCCATCTTCTTTGGCGTTGCATCCCCAACCGAGGCTGCCGCCCTTGGTGCTCTGGCGGCGACAGTACTGGCCCTAGCCTACCGACAGTTGAATTGGCAAACAATGAGATATGGCATGCTGGAAACGATGAGGATTACCTCCATGGCGTTATTCATTGGCTGGGGTGCCCAGATGTTTGTTGGCGTTTTCCTCAGGCTGGGAGGCGGTGACGTAGTTACCAACCTAATGTTGGCCGCGCCATTTGGCAAGTGGGGAGCCTTTGCCCTGATTATGTTCATAATCTTCATCCTGGGGATGCTTATTGACTGGATAGGCATAGTCTTCATCATGGTCCCTCTGATGACGCCCATTGCCCCGGCTCTAGGCTTTGATCCCCTGTGGTTTAGCATGATGATTTGCGTTAATCTTCAGATGTCGTTCATGACGCCGCCTATGGCTTACGCCATCTTCTATTTGAAGGGTATAGCTAAACCGGAATGGGGGATAACCACGGAACATATTATTCGTGGAGTAATCCCATTCGTTGTGCTCATAGTAGTGGGGATTATTCTGTGTATTGCTTTTCCTGACATAATAATGTGGCTGCCTCACCAGATGATAAAGTTCTGAGCCACTGAGAGCGGTTATAATGGCCCAGGTAGTATGGCGGGTCTCTGTAGAAGGGGCGGCGTGAATAAGTCGTGGCAGTCGCGCTTAGGCTTTTTTGTATAGGATGTTATTTAACGGCTTACTGTAGGGCTCGCGAGCTGGCGGTTTCGAATCGGATGACCACGTCTGCGGGCAGTGCAGCCCCGACCTCCACCTCGATCGCCTTAAGTATAGCTATAGGAATAGGGCACGCAACATGTTTGATATGCTGCTGGAGGGATTTGTATAGCAGACAATCCTCTCGCTGATTCAAGGCGTCACGCCAATCTATGTCTCTCAATTCTTTACCCATCTTGCTTACCATCTCACAGTCGCTGGTAACGACAACTCTAAGCATTTGAGAGGAGAGCCTGATAACCTCTATTAGTGCAGTGAATCCACAAATGCCTGCGTCAACGGTTGCTTTAGTCATCTCTGTTTACTGTTACGTCCTCTCGCTGATGTCGCCCAGACTCAGGCCAGCGGAGTCCTACTAGGGATACAGGGCAGGACCGCCTCGGCCTCTACTCGTACCAGCCTAGATCATTGACTGCTTTCACCATGGTATATAGATTATAAGGAGGTGCCTTGGGAGGGAATCCGCATCCGGGCATAAGTATGAACCCCCGAGGGGCGTGCTTCGCCTTCTCTATGGCTATCCGACACAGTTCGTAGACTTGCTCGTGAGTTCCCGCCTGAATTACTGCCGGTTCAATATTGCCAGCTATAACGCAGGTATTCCCGAAATACTCTATAGCTGTCGCAAGGTCAACCTCGTGGCCAAAGGTTACCACACCAGGATTCCCCATTGGGATCTCGGCCCAGTAAGGCAGATTCAAATTCTGCTCGCCGCATATGTGGCACATTATGTGCTTGATTCCCGTAGCCAGTATCTTCTCGTGGAACTCTTTGTTATAGGGCAACGCGAATTTCTCGAATTGCCTCGGCGAGATTATTTGATTGGCCGCTGACGGTTCACTGGTAAAGGCAAATATGTTTGGGCCGAAGGTGTCTACCCAGTACTGTGTGACTGCTATCACATGGTCGGTGGCCAGACGAAGAAGCCTGTGGGCTAGCTCGGGCTTCTTCACCATCCAGCGGCACAGCTTCTCGACGCCGCAGATATTGCTGGCAGTAGTGAAGACTCCTGCAGTTGGAGTCATTACAGGGAGACCGACCTTCTTCGAGTTCCTCGACAACTCCATCGCTATAGGAATTGCGCCGGCTGTCTTTGATTCAGGCAACTCCAGTTTCCACACATCCTCCTCTGTCTCTACAGGGAAGCGACTAACCGATGGGGCTTGCTGCCATTCACTCCTGGGAAACTTGATCTCTCCTCCAAACTCCCACCCGCCGTAGGAGCCATAAGCATATTGTGGGAAGCTGTCAAAGCCATACTGCTCCTGAGTCCATAGCTGCGCCCAGAAGCTCTTCTCAGTGTCAGAATAGGAATCACCTACGCCATAGCCCACGTTTATGGCGGCAAACGCTCTAATTCCGAGAGGGAAGAAAGGAACTCTGTCCGGTTTGCGACCAGTCATAACAGCATACAATGGATTCTCTGGAGTCATCCTATTCTGCTTTGCTACGTCAGTTCGTTTCATACTATCCTCCCTTCAAGCATTTGCTGGCCTGTTCTCTACCTTCATCTCCACCGGCCAGCTATGCTGATGTCGCATTGGCCGCCGCAGGACTCCGAAAATAAGAGCGGTCAGCTTTCTTGCCTCTAATTCTCTATCAATCGTACCATTGGATTGAACTACTGTATTGCTGAGCCATCAACTATACCAGCCGAAGTCATCAATCGCCTGCTTCATCATGTACAAGTTGTGCGGCGGTGCCATCGGCGGAACCTCACAGCCCGCCATCAATATGAATCCTCTAGGGGAATACTTCGCCTTCTCTATGGCTATCCGGCACTGCTCGTAGACCTGGTCCCGAGTCCCCTGTTGAATGAGTGCAGGCTGGATGTTACCAGCTATGATGCATGTATCCCCGAAATACTTCATAGCTGTGCTGAGCTCAACCTCGTGACCAAAGCTTACGATACCAGGATCCCCCATTGGAATCTGGGCCCAGTATGGCAAGTTCAGATTCTGTTCACCGCAGATGTGGCACAAAATGTGCTCGACTCCTATGTCCAGTATTCTCTCATGAACCTCCTTGTGATAGGGCAGAACGAAGGTCTCGAACTGCTTGGGTGAGATTATTTGGTTAGAAGCTAAAGGCTCCCAGATTTGAGGCATAAAATGCTCTATGCCGAATGTGCTTGTCCAGCGCCGCACCACATCAACAATATGCTCGGTAGCTAGACGCAGAACGCTGTGTGTCAATTCCGGCTTCTTTCTCATCCAGCGACAGAGCATCTCTACTTTACAGAGATTCCCTGAGATGGTGAAAGGCCCACCCAATACTACTGTGCTAGTGGGTATGCCGGCTTCCTGTGAGATTTTTGAGAACGCCATGGCTAGGGGAAGCATGCCTGCCTTCTCCAAATGGGGTAGTTTCAGCCTGTCGACGCCGTCTTCCGAATCCACGGGAAACTGGACAATTGACGGAGCTTGCTCCCACTCGCTGCTGGGCAACTTAACCTGCCCGCCGAACTCCCAGCTACCATAGGAAGCGTAGCCATATATTGGGTAGCCGTCATAGCCGTATTGCTCCTGGGTCCATAGCTGCGCCCAAAAACTCTTCTCCGGGTCGCTGTAAATAGTGCCAATCGGGTAGCCAACATTTCTGGCACAAAACCCCAGAATGAAGGGCCAGAAAGGAACCCTATCAACTTTCTGGCCAGACAAAATGGTGCTTACTCGCTCTGTAGAAGTCACGATGTTTTGCATCTAGCCTTCCTTCTTGCCACCTATTTTGCTATGTTTTCTTCAATAGTCTATCCGCTTCCAAGACTGCGCCCACTGCATTAGGCGCGTATCCGTCGGCGCGGTATAGTGTCGCTATCTCCCAGGTTAATGGAGCCCCTCCGACCATGACTGGTATTCCTGGCGTCCGCGCTTTTACTATCTTCACGGCTTCTTGCATAGCCAGCATCGTTGTTGTCGTCAGGGCGGAGATAGCCACGATATCAGAGCCAGTCCTGGCTTGTTCCTCTGTAAATCTGCTTAGTTGTACGTCTCTCCCGAGGTCATGGACGGTCCACCCCGCAGCTACAAACATCACCTTGACTAGGTTCTTGCCAATGTCATGGATATCACCTTCGACAACGCCTATGACTACCTGCCCCTTCGCCTTCGTTTCCGCGAATTCGACATGTGACTGCAAGATGCCAAGCCCGGCGTACAGCGCGTCAGAGCATAGCAGCAGCTCGGGAACAAAGTATTCCTTTTTATCGTATAGCTCGCCTGCCTTATCCATCCCGACTGCCAAACCTTGCATAATGGCATCATATGGCTCTACGCCTTCCTCCAAGGCAGCTTTGCTCAGCTCAACGGCAGCTTCCTCATCGAAGCCCAACACGGCCTCTTGCAGCCCCCTGATCAGTTCTTGGGTTCTCTTTTCTGAAACCATTTGCTATACTCCTTTCGATCAATCTGGGTATCTGACTTGTCCCTCGTTGGAGCTCTCCAAAAGGGGGCAGTATAAACCGTAGAGACTAGTCCCGTCAAGCAGAAGAAGGAACGAGATGCTTCGCTTGCGCTTCGCCATACTCAGGGCTTCGGCTCACCCCAACGAGAGGGAGGAGAACTTCCACTAGCAATATGGACGAATAGAGGGCTTGTCGGGGAGGCGGCTAAAGGGGTAAAATTGGAGAATTTATTTTCTGTCGAATTAGGATGAAAGTCTAGAGCCGAAAATATGAATAAAGGAGGGAAGGTATGAGTGTTGAAGTGCTCGAGAAGCTTAAGAAGGCTATCATAGAATATGATGGTGAGGCTGCGGCAAATTGGGCTAGGAAAGCAGTTGAGGGAAAGATAGACCCTATCAAAGCTCTGGATACGATGACGGTGGCCATAAGGGAAGTAGGCGAAGGTTTTGGTAGAGGTGACTTATGGCTTCCTGATTTAGTTGGTGCAGCAGATGCCATGACATCAGCCATGCCGATAATAGAGGAGGAGATAAAAAGGATAGGGGTGGAGAGGGAAAGCTTGGGCACGGTTGTTATCGGGACTGTTTATGGGGACATTCATTCCATAGGGAAGACCATGGTAGCCACTTTACTCACTGCCCATGGCTTTGCAGTGAATGATCTGGGTATCAACGTCACTGCTGAGAGCTTTGTTGAGGGGATTAAGAAGTATAATGCCGATATAGTGGCGATGTCTTCGCTGATGACGACCACAGCTCCGGAGCAGAGGAAGGTTATAGAGACTCTGAAGGAGGAGGGTTTAAGGGGCGAGGTGAAGATAATGGTAGGAGGGGGAGCGCTAACCCAGGAATTTGCTGATAGCATAGGGGCTGATGGATATGATCCTACAGCAGCGGGGGCAGTGAAGTTAGCCAGTAGCTTAATGGGAGATAGAGGAGGGAAGACATGGCGTTGAGAGGGTTTACCCGCAAATTCAGGCCTGTAGAGCTATTAACGGATGAGGAAGTTGAGGCGATTCACCGGGGGACTTTAGAGGTTCTGTGGAAGACAGGCATCAGGATGGAGCATGAGAGGGCGTTGAATCTGCTGGAGAGGAATGGTTGTAAGGTAGATTACCATGAGATGAGGGTGAGGATTCCACCGGCTCTGGTTGAGGAGTCTCTGCGTAAGTGTCCCAGTGTTTTTGGTGTGAAGGCAAGGGATTCAAAGAATGACGTGATGGTGGGAGGGAATACTATTTATTTTGGCCCGTTCCCGGGGATGCAGACTGTAGACCTGGACACGTGGGAGCCGCGGACAGCGACAAGGAAGGAATTTTATGATGGGCTAACAGTTGAGGATGGGTTGGAGACGATCAGTCTCATTCAACAATACACACCATACTTTGCCTTTGAGGGAGTTCCGCCAGTTATGGCAATGTCTGAGTGTATGGCTGGCAAGATCAGGAGTTCAGCCAAGGTCGTAGCGGAAGGCTATGCGAATGGAAGTGAAGTATTTACTATACAGATGGCACAGGCGGTAGGAGCAGAAGCGTTTGTGCCGTGTTTGCCTGCACCACCCCTGACATATTATTACGATGCTATCGAAGCGGCCCTCAGAGGTGTTGAAGCTGGTTTTCCGGTTAGAGTAGTAGATTCCAGCATACATGGGGGGACAGCGTCAGCTACCATTGCTGGAGCAATAATATCTACCAACGCTGATTTGATTGGTGCAATAGTCTTGCTTCAACTGGTGAAGCCAGGGACAAGAATAATGGTTAGTGACTTTGGCTTTCCGCAGAACATGAAGTCGGGGTCTCCGGCCTTCGGTGCTATTGGAAGCTCTTTGCACAGCGCTGGCTTTAACCAAATGTGGCGAAGGTATGGGGTTCCTACATCTAACACGGCTACTATCACCTCCTCGAAGCAAATTGACTTTCAGGCGGGCTATGAGAAGGCAATTAGTGCATTGCTGTCTACCCTATCTGGAGCTAGCCTTCTACAGTTTCATGGTGCCATATACGGCGAGCTTACCCATCATCCTGTGCAGGCCATATTGGATGATGATGTAGCTGGTATGATAGGGCGTTTCATACAGGGTATTGAAGTGAGCGATGAGACGTTAGCAATAGATTTGATAGAGGAGGTTGGGCCAATTCCGGGTCATTTCCTGAACAAAGCACATACCAGGAAATGGTGGAAGCAGGAGCAGTTTGTGCCCAGGGCAGCCGATAGGTTAACTTACCCTGAGTGGATGAAATCAGGGAAGAAGAGTTGTCTTGATTATGCCAGGGAGAGGATGGAAGAGATACTGGCAGCACACAAGCCAACGCCATTAACTCCTGGGCAGGAGGAGGATATAGAAAGAATCCTGGAGGAAGCCAGGAAGTACTACAAAGAGAAGGGGCTGATAACAGAAGAAGAAATGGCAACGTACAGGGAAAGCATGAATTCACCGGATTACCCATATGGGTAGTGCTTTACCTGTCTGGTAGTCTGACTGGGGCTTGCCGAGATTATGTGCTACAGTTGCTGTTGAGGGGCTGGGGCCATAACTCAATTGTGAGAGTGCCTCAACGGCATATTGAGAAGGCAGAGGTTCGAATCCTCTCAGCTTGATGCATGTGGGTAATACTCCAGAAATCATTTCAGCTATGTATGGACATGGCTGAGGCACGTCTTGGCGGAGTTATCACTAACATCGAGAACAGTATATAGGAGGGAAGAAAGAGAAAAATGGCTAGCCTTAAGAAGAGCAGACAGGAAATCTTGAAGAAGGCCGCTGAATTAGGAATGGAATACGAAGTCAAATATGTTGGCTGTGCCCCATCTACGTTCTGTGCAATAGTCGATGCTCTTAGATGGGGAGGGTTGGAAATCGTACCGGAGGATTTGGAGGACAGACTTTTCGAGGGACTGTCTGGTCTGGCTGGTGGCGTTGGCATAAGTGGCGAGGCTTCGTGCGGATGTGTGTCAGGCTCTACTATGGCAATAAGTTTGGCATTGGGAGTTCCTCGAGAGGAGCAGCAAGAACGGGATGCCAGGACCGTAATTTTTAGGGCAGTCCAAAACGCGGTTGTCGACAAGTTCTATGAGAAATATGGTTCTATGATCTGCAAGGATATACAGAGGAAGCTTTTCGGAAAGTCTTACGACCTGAGAATTCCGGAGATGAGGGATGAGTTCTTGAGAGAGGGGGGGGACATTCGATATTGGCGAGAGGGCACCGCGGAGGTGGTTTTGCAAGACGACGGACTGCATAATTTCACAAGCAGCGATGTGGGCTGTTGACTGTATCTTGGATGAATTTGAAAAAGGAAACCTGAGAGGCGTAAGGCTCACAACAGAAGCTTGAAAGATGTTTAAGGCTTGCAGAAACAGTTTTCGTGAGCCGTAGTCATTAGCAGCTGTCGTTGGCCCTCAGCTCTTGGGCCGGGTGCAGTAATGGCTCCAACGGCCCCTGATGGGACTGGTACTGAATGCCGTGACCGATGAGCAACCAACTCTTTGGCGACTGGGTGACATGTCAAAACGCAATTATTGGCGTTCTCGGTTGCCAGTTCCCACCCTGAAAGAATGGCGAGGAGTATGGCTTTAAAAGGGTTCACCCGCAGATTCAAGCCTCTGGAGCTATTAACGGAGGAGGAAGTTGAGTCGATTCACCGGGGGACTTTGGAGGTTCTGTGGAAGACAGGGGTCAGGATGGAGCATGAGAGGGCGTTGAAGCTGCTGGATAGGAATGGCTGCAAGGTAGATTACCATGAGATGAGGGTGAGGATTCCACCGGCTCTGGTTGAGGAGTCTCTGCGTAAATGCCCCAGCAGCTTCCATGCCCAGGCAAGGGACGACAAAAAGAGCCTGATGCTGGGAGGTAATAACCTTTACCTCGCCCCGGCACCCGGGCAACAGACTGTAGACCTGGATACCTGGGAGCCTCGGGTGCCAACAAGAAAAGAGTACTATGACGGTGTAACTGTGCTGGATGCACTGCCCACCCTTCATTTCTTCACCACCTATACACCATACTACGGATTTGAGAGTGTTCCTCCATGCATGGCGATGCCGGAGAGTCTTGCTGCTAGGATAAGGAATTCCACCAAGTTCCTTGTTGCCGGCCATTCTAATGACTCTGAAGTGTTTGCTATAGAAATGGCTAAGGCAGTGGGAATAGAAATTATGGGCACCTGCACAGCGGCACCACCGCTGACATTCTACCGGGACGCTGTCGAATCCGCGTTCAGGCTTGCTGAAGCTGGACTGCCTGTCCGCATAGTTGGTGCTCCGGTGATGGGTGGGTCTGCACCGGCCACAATTGCCGGAGGAATAGTGAGCAGCAATGTCGAAGTTATAGCTGGACTGGTGCTGACACAGCTGATAAGGCCAGGGGCGAGAGTCCTGGGTGTGGATTTTGCCATGCCTATGGATATGAGTACAGGGGCTCCTGCTTTTGGCAGTATAGGAGTCTGCTTACACATCGCGGCATTTAATCAGATCTTCCGAAAATATGGAATCCCCACATATAATGCCGATGGCTATCCCAACTCAAAGAGGCCCGATTATCAATGTGGCTATGAGAAAGCCTTCCGTGCTTTGGTTACAGGTTTATCAGGAGGAAGCGCGCGGCCATTGCACGGCGCTGTATATGGCGAACTTAGCCATCATCCAGTGCAGGCCGTACTGGATGATGATCTAGCTGGTATGTTAGGACGCTTCATGGAAGGTGTAACCGTAGACGATGAGACGTTGGCAATAGACCTGATAGAGGCGGTCGGGCCAATTCCAGGCCATTTCCTGAACAAGGCACATACCAGGAAATGGTGGAAGCTGGAGCAATTTGTGCCTAGCGCAGCCGATAGGCTGACTTACCCTGAATGGATGAAGACTGGGAAGAAGAGCTGTCTTGATTATGCCAGAGAGAGGATGGAAGAGATACTGGCGACACATAAGCCGACGTCATTAACTCCCGGTCAGGAGGAGGATGTGGAGAGGATACTGGAAGAGGCAAGGAAATACTACAGAGAGAAGGGCCTGATATCAGAAGATGAGATGGCAATATATAGAGAGAGCATGAAATCAGCCAATTACCCGTATGAATAGTGTAATGTGGCTGACCAACGTGAAGTGAAAACTCAAAGGTATTTCAGAGAGAACGGCTTTTAATTACCTGATTTAATTAGAGAAGCATGGGGAACAGGGTTCGCGTCAAATCATTTTAAGTAGGTGACCTAGCTTAAGGTTGTCGCATCATAAGAAATATAACCACGAGGGTTAACCTCTTGGGTTCTTCTTTTCTTCTCATAGGTTTGGCAAAACATATCCAGCCTGGACTCAATATCTAGTTTCAGTTGGGCTGGAGTTAAACTCAAGTAGAGAGCTTCAAGTTTCACCTTGGCCTTATCCCGAAATCTGGGTTAACTCGTCAGTCTCTGAAATGGAGCCCTCTCCTTTGTTCTGTCTAGAGTCTGAAGAGTGGACTGTTGAGATTTACCCATGGTTGCATCACCTTCCCCCTAACTGCTGGCAGAAAGGTGTTATTGCAAAATGATAATGTCAGGGCAGGGAGATTCAGGGAATGGGGTTTAAATTAGATGCAGGAACTTAAGTCG
>Ga0315533_1001405_pt1 | contig 18352 bp, 12 predicted proteins | sample SalMarSW160130MG_FD_203081 | JGI IMG/M metagenome (GOLD analysis project Ga0315533, IMG submission 203081) | Salt marsh sediment microbial communities from the Plum Island Ecosystem LTER, Massachusetts, United States - Salt Marsh Sediment SW1601-30 ... | reverse complement strand
TTAGGTCCGCGGCTTCCAGTTCGGCGATCTTGTTGGGATCCAACGGATCAATCCAGTTACCCGGGCGTGCATCCACGTTATAGTAGCCTTCGGCCTCGAGCCAGTCAACCCAGCTCTGGTCGTCCTGTATGCCGTCCCCGTCATTGTCCTTGACACTCGCGACAAAGATGACCTTCGGGCCGGTCGGCTCCTGAAAAATAAAAGATCCTGTCTCCACAGATTGCATGATAATATCACTGCGCTCCCCAGTTAGTTCGTCTTCAAGCCATAGATTATCCGCATGAAGGTACTCATAGTTCAACATTTCAGACGTACCCGTATCCCAATCAATGATAAGATAGGGCTCCGGCATACCTTCCGGAGTAGGTGCGGGCTGGAACTCAAAATTTCCAAGCGAGACCGGCTGCCCCTCAATATAAAGAAAGGGCTCCGACATATAGCCACCTACGGTCGCAACCCATTCACCATCACTACCGTCGTAGGCAACATGTCCATAGACGCTGCCTGATATGGGTGCTGTTCCGGTCCCCGTTTCCAAAAGTCCTTCAGTGTCAATACAGGTGAGCTCATACATAGAATTGTATGGTGGATTTGGGTCTATAGTGCCGTTTGAAAACATAACCTTCGTTTCCTCGGACACAACATCGAGGCCCCCGCCTTTTTTCTTTCTATCCAACCATTCGAAACGTCCATGATTTGATAGGGTAACTTCTATTCCGCTGGGTAACTTTACAACGGCGTGCTTCCCGGGTCCGATGTATCCACTGGTGTTGGCTTCAGACTCCCAAGTGACACTCAAAGCATTCGCTTTTTGATTAGTTATGAGTAGCCCCATCAATACAACAGATATCACAAATGATGTTTTCAATAACTTGTCCATTTTTTTCCTCCTAAATCTGGTGTATGAAAAAATTTCTGACATCTCAAAGAACAGAATTAGCTAAGTATATTACCAAATTGTTAAATTAGCATATGATTTACGTTGTGTCAAAAAAGTTAAAAAACACATTATCGTAGTTCAAATTAGTAATATCCTATCCGCTTAATATGCACCGCCACTAAAGTAGTTTTGGTTTCATCATATTCAATCTTCCTCCTTCATAAAACTAAACCAATAATCCAGATGCTTTGGCAACACATCCTTCGATGCGTCCTTTGGCCGCACTCAGGACGGGCCAAAACACCCGTTGCCTTCGACGAGCATTCAGACTTTTGCCGTAACGCATCCCTTTCGGGACAGCCTAAGTAAGGCTCGTCTCTGACAACATCCATGAAAAATCCATGAAAACCTTACACTCTCTCGACTCCGCCTCGGCCTGCCTGCGCGTAGCGCTTCGGCGAAGGTAGGCTTCGCCGGGCAAGCATCCAATTTGATCCTGGAAAATACAACGTTTTAGGGCCCGGTTTTCCACCTCCTTCCTTAGAAGCAATATATAGCTTCTACCTGAAGTGTAGATACACTTCCTCCACAGAATAGAAACTACCTTCCTTCAGCGGACTCACTTGAGCCGCTACCTTGTACTCATCACTCAATTAGTGCCCAGGAATTGAAATCTATATACTCCTACTAAGTAATTTATACCATATCAGGTATCCTTAATTCAAGTAAATTCCCCAGCTTTTTATAGGACACCGACCATAGTCTTTAGTGAAATCCCCTATAAAACATAAGTGCTTTTGTTTACAAGACCTACTATTATCTCACAAAAGAGCGGATTTAGCCCAGCGATATCTCGTGCTTCGTAGTGCCTCTGCTTCGCCCTGCGTAGTCCCGATATATCGGGAAGCGGGGAGCTTCCAGCCTTCGTCCCTTAGGGACTACGGCGGAGCAGGCACTTCGCAGAGTAGCAATAGCGGGGTTTTCTATGACAATTTATAAATGGATTGTACGTGACAATATCTCAGCTCTGCTCATTGTCAACTGAGATGTAGCCTTGCTGTCCCTCACTTATACTTGTGGTGAGCTTGTCGAATCCATAAGCAGACTCCGATGAATCAGCTTCGGCCGATGTTTCTTCAAGTTCTTTTTCTTCACTCAAGGCAGACTCACGCAGCCGTTCGTATTCCTCTATTGTCATTATCACCTCGCGTGCCTGGCTTCCTTTATACTCTCCGAGTATTCCTGCTGCGGCCATCATCTCAATCATCCGCGAGGCGCGTGCGTAGCCGATATTGAGTCTGCGCTGAAGTAGTGACACACTTCCACGGTGGGTCTCCAGAACGATACGAACCGCGTCATCGAACAGCTCGTCCTTCCTCATCTCGGATGCGTCTATTTTCCTTAGCTGGGTCAGCTCCGGATGGAACTGAGGCTCGGCGATGTCCTTAAGATACCTGACTATCCGCTTTACTTCTGCCTCATCAACAAAAGTACCCTGGGCACGAATCAGGTCACTGGTGCCGGGTTTGAGAAACAGCATGTCACCTTCGCCGAGAAGCGTTTCTGCGCCGTTTTGGTCAAGAACTATTCTGCTGTCGAGCCTGGCCGCTACACGGAAGCCTATCCTGGTCGGCATATTTGACTTTATAAGGCCTGTAACAACCGTCGCCTGCGGTCGCTGAGTAGCAAGGACGATATGAATGCCAACTGCCCGGCTCTTCTGAGCAAGACGGACAATGTAGGCTTCTATTTCCTTCGGTGCGGTCATCATCAAATCAGCCAGCTCGTCAATAACTATCACGATATACGCCAGCTTCTTGGGGATTTTCTCCTCTTCATCAGGGCTGCTCGGTCCAAACCGCTGGAGGAGCTCCTCTGAGCCGAGCCGATTATACTCGGCTATATTTTTCACCCTCGCCTCAGCCAGGATCGCATAACGTTCGTCCATCTTTACCGTGGCCCACTCCAGTATCTGAACAGCCGTTTTAGTTTCGGTAACTATCGGACACATCAGGTGCGGAATAGTATTAAAAGCGGTCATCTCAACCATCTTTGGGTCTACCAAAATCAGCTTCACCTCATCAGGCCTTTTGGTAAGCAGGATGCCTGTAATAATGGTGTTGATGCAGACGCTTTTGCCTGAGCCGGTCGTGCCGGCGATAAGCAAATGCGGCATCGAAGTCAGGTCCGACACAAGCGCTTCTCCTGAGGAATCCTTGCCCAAAAACAGCGGTATCTCCATATTTCGTGGTCTTTTGCCCGCCAATTCCATAATGTTCTTCATTCGGACTTTTTCTTTCTCGTTGTTCGGCACCTCAATGCCTATCGTGTGTTTGCCTCGCAGAGGAGCCACAACGCGAACGGCTCCTGCTCTAAGCGCACGGGCGACGTCGTTTGCCAATGTGCTAATCTGACTTACTTTAACGCCCGCTGCAAGCTCCAGCTCGAACATTGTCACAACCGGCCCAGTCTCGGCCTCGACAACTCTTGCATTAATATTAAACTCCATTAGCAGCTTTTCCAAAGCAGCAGCCTTTTCTTTGACGACCTTTTCCTGTACCGAAGCAAAGCTGTATTCTGCCTCTGCCAACAGTTCCATCGGCGGCAAAACATAATCCTCATAGACAGGTCGGCCGAAGGTTGTACTGGACGGATCGTCCAATGGTTTTTTTACCTGCCCGGTTTTCGGCTGTTTAACTGTTGTAGCGTCAGGCTCCCTGTGGTCAGCAGCAGTAGCAAGGGTGGATTTGTCCGCACGTAGATTGGGAATCGCCATGTTTGTGATGCCAACCGCTAATGACTTTTGTTTTTTGCTTAGCTTCTGCCATATCTCGCTTAATGCTTCGGAGTGTTGCTTCGCCACAGCCCACGCTGGTGCCGCTATACCGATTATCCTTCTGCCTACAAGACTAAAACAAAGCAGCACCCACATTAACAGACTATCCGCTAAAAGAATAAAGCCCACAATCCATGTAGCTGCGATTAATATGAAAGCACCAAGCGTAGCAAAATGGCTCCGAAGAAAGGTTGCCACTCCTACGCCGAGCAGGCCGCCGGAACCCATCGGAAAACTAAAAACCTGATAAGGCCAAAAGCAATAAAAGCTGCTCGAGGCCGCTGTCGTTAATAATCCCAGCCCAATTGCTCTCAATATGGGCTGACCCAAAGGCCGATTTGCCAGTCGCACAATCAGAAAGCAGATCAACGCAGTGAGAATGATAAAAGTACCCGGCCCAAGGTAATAAAGCGTATAGTACGCACAAAAAGCCCCTATTGAGCCGCACCAATTCGCTGGTGGTTCATTGTGCGGATATACAAATTTGCTTGGCCAGTCACCTATATCAAAGCTGACACAACTGCACAAAAGCAGCACGAGCAGGCCGATGCCGATGAATATGAGGGCTTTTCCTTTTGTTCTCCGCCCTGTCAGACCGGTAGACTTTGGCGAACCAAGTCGAGTTGAAATTTTTCCTTTTTTCTTCATAGTTCACTGCCCATTAGGGCTTCTAATGGGTTGCAATCCCGATTTGCTCGGGATCAGGTCCTATAAAAACCAAATTTTAAAGACACTTATATCCTCTTGTCCTGAATTGGACATAACTTATATCGGCAGAGATTTTGTCTTCTCTGTACAAAATGCCAGCGTAAGTCTGTAGGATTGATTCTATGGCAATTTCGTGCCGTATACTTTTGTACAAATTGGGCTTATTTTTTATGTAGGAAAATTGCTGAAAATCCGCGAAAAAAAGGTGCGAAGGCATAAATGAAGTTAGATGTCGATTATCCAGATGGTCTACTTATCTGTCATAAAGATAGGGATTATGTGGCGATTGTAGATATTTTCCGTGACATTTGGTGCGATTACATCTTCGTATTTTTCAAGGGCATCTAAGAAACGCTTGCTCATCTCAGCGGGGATTTTATATGCAACGTGTATGAGCTGTCTAAAACTGGGATTGTAATCCTTACAGGATTGGTCATGTCGTAAAGTCGATGCGAATTTCTGTCCATCCCACTTAGTGACATCTGCGGCAGTGGGCAGCTTGCTTCGGTCGATATCAATAACAGTTGCATAAGGCTGACAAAGCTCATCAATCCGCGAAAGAGACTCGGCATAAATCTCCTTCGCGATTATCAGACCATCACCACCAGCCATTGCCAAGCCGATAAGCTCTTCCAGCCAGGTGGTGCCTGCCGTTTTGAGGTGCAGGCCAGCATCGAATTTTTTCAGTGCTTTACTTATCAGCTTGTAAATAGAAAATTTGTCACTGCCGGAATGAACGCTCAGCTTTAAACCTTTCGGCAGACCAAATTCTCTGGCCGCAAAGGCAACTACCGCTAAATCTTCTTCAAACTCTTTTTCGAACTTAGTGATGTCACCAACATAATCAATGCCTTTGTTGAATCGGCCGGTGAACTTAGGAGCAATCGTCGCTACAGGTATGCCCTCATCAGCTAAGCCAGCGAGGATGAACAACATCTCCACCGGCGTCTGCGGCTCGTCTGTTTCATCCATCGAGACCTCGGTAATGAAGTTGCCGGCACCACGGACTGCCTCGATATGGCGATAGATTTCGCCGGCCTGCCTGGCCGCATAGAGAAATTTGGCTGCTATGGCTTTTGCTTTTTCTTTTTCGATTTTAATAGGCTGTTCTATGCCGGCTATTTTAAGTGAGCCGATATATTTATCGTGCTTTTTGACGAAACGGTCGAGATAGCTCTCTGGGGCGGTCTTGCCGATATAATCAGCAACATCAAGCGTAAAAAAGTCGCTCGAATCAATGAACAAATCAACATTCTTCAGCCCGATATGGTCGGCGTCTACAAAATAAGGTTTATCCCATCCACAGGCTGTAACAGCTTCATCCGCTTCTTTACGCGTATCCGCCGGCTTTGTCCCTATGATAGCATGCTCTCTGTGGGATTTGTTCCAGACAGGTGTAATTTCAACGCCTTGCTGCTTTGCTTTTATCAAAGCAGCTAATTGAGCTTTCCCCTGCTTTGTGAATCTGTCACCTATGCCGAATGAAAACTTGCTTAACTCCACAATCGTACTCCTCTAAAATAAGAATCAACAACTTAAAGTCAAAGGTGCCGCTTCAGCCATGCGGTTGTTTCCTTCCACATTTCCGGCGTGTACTCATGACCAACGCCGGGGTATGACAGCCCGCGGAAATTCTCCGGTTTTTCATACAGTTTGTAAAGATGCTCCTGAAAATTGTAGATAATCTGCACACCATCGACCGGCGATAGGCGATCCGTTTCACCTGTCATTGCCAGGAAAGGCCGAGGAGCAATCAGTCCCACAACGCTCTCGACATCGATCTTTTCCGCAAGCATATTGGGCACATAAAAATAGAAACTGTGGGAGCACACGGAACCATGAGCAATCAGATTCTGATAGCGGCTTAGACAGACTATGCTGACCGTAGCTTTTATTCGCTCATCCATCGCAGCAGCCCACCAGCTTCGGTTTGAGCCCATGCTCATGCCCATCGTTGCAATCCTGTTTGGGTCAACTTCGGGTCGTGACACGAGATAATTAAAAGCGAGCAAATCATCCCTGACTATCATTCCCCATAGAGTCCTGCCTTCCAGGAGGAAAGTTTTAAATAAGGCCCATTCTGTTTTCCGTCCTTCTTCCCCCTCGCCCGCAGGTCCCTGAAATCGTCGCTCGCCAAAGGCATAAGCGTCTATACTCAGAACAACGTAGCCCTCTTTGGTCAATGCCTCACCCGTTGCAAAGTCAAGCGTATTGAAGGCTTTGATAATAACTTCTTCTTTGCCCTGTTGATACTGACCTCCATGGTAGTGGTTGTAGAGAATTGCAGGACCTGGGTCTGTACGGCCGGCAGGTATCAGGATATATCCATAAACTGTGTCACCAACACCATTATCAAATGCAAAGTGCTCCAGCGTATATCCATCGCGTGACTCGCTTTTGTCGATTTTGGGCTTCGGTGTGAATAATGGAGGCATATCACCAAGCAGCCGCCACAGTTTCTTGCGCAATTCGGCTTTTTGAGCATTCCATTGTTGTGTTGACCGCGGAAGCGGTGTCTGGAAGGAGCGAAAGCCTCCTTTTAAGATCACCGGCTCGGCAGCATTCAAAGACCCGGCCGGTATCAAAAAATTTAATAGAACAAAGTAAAATAAAAAAAATCCATATAGCAGGGAACTTGTTCGTTTATTGATATTTATTTTCAACATTGTTATTCCTCTTATAAGGGACCTTATACAGTTCCGCCGTAAGGCATCCTATGGACTTTGACCTTGCTCACCTGTGCCTGCGCAACTAAAGGTGCAGGCAGGACAATTCTTAACATATAAATACGTCACAATCAACCGGATAAAATAAGAAAAACCTGTTGTATTGGAGAATGTAACCACACATGAAACTAAAATATTTATTGATTCCTGTATATGTAAAAAACTTCTTTGACGGCTGTCACAAACATTATATAATCCCCAATTAACAGAGGACAGAGAACAAATGGGTATCTTATGATAAAGTGATCTAAAATGAGCTAAAATGCCTAAAGTGAGCTAAATTTAGAAAAAAACCATAACTTTAGGCACTTAAAACTTTAGGCACTTAAAACTTTAGGCACTTAAAACTTTAGGCACTTAAAACTTTAGGCACTTATAACTTTAGGCACTTATAACTTGTACACTTTTTATGAGTAAGAGCAAGTATCTAACCGCACCAGTCCCGTCAAAAAAAATACCTCCCTCAATACCCTACATCATGGTCAATGAGGCCACCGAGAGATATGCATTCTATGCATTTGACGCTATCTTAGCTCTGTTTCTTATTAAAAACCTAATGAATTGGAACGGCGATCCTGCGAATTTAACCGAGGAACAGGCAATGGAATGGAAGCATTACTTCAAAGCCTCCGTTTATTTCATGCCACTAATAGGCTCATTGATAAGCGATATGTTCCTTGGAAAATATCGAACCATCATAGCCTTCTCGATAGTGTACTGCCTGGGCTTTCTGGCAATCACACTAGATCAGACCTACCTCGGAACAATGCTTGGTCTTGGCTTAATTGCAACCGGCGCCGGAATAATCAAACCCTGTCTGTCGGCAAATGTGGGCGATCAGTTCGGAAAGTCCAACCAGAACCTGATTACCAAGGCATACAATATGTTCTACTGGGCCGTTAACGTAGGCGCCTTTTTCTCCATGCTCATATCGCCAATATTATATGATAAGTACGAAGATGTCAGGATCGCCCTGGGTGTGCCCGGAATCTTTATACTACTTGCTACCATAATTTACTGGGCAGGCCGAAAATCAATGGTTCATATCCCCCCAAAAGGTAAGGTCTTTTTTAAGGACCTTCTAAGTAAAGAAGGATTATTGGTTATCGTCCGTCTGTCCTTTTTCCTGTTTGTCTTCATTGCGGTCTTCTGGTCGCTGTTCGATCAGACCACATCCAAATGGATCTACCAGGCTGAGAAAATGAACCTTACTTTCATTAAATGGAACCTATCAGACCAGATATTCTTAGGCTCTCTTCTAAGCAAATTAGGAGGGCTCAACCAAGTCGAATGGAAAATACTTCCTGCCCAGATGCAGGCGGCCAACTGTATCCTTGTTCTAATTACAATACCAATGTTTACTTACATCGTTTATCCTTTCATCAATAGATTCTTTCGTCTTACCCCGATCCGAAAAATCGCTATCGGCTTCTTTGTTGCCATCCCATCCTTTGCAATCCCCGCACTGCTTGAAAAATGGATCCTGAATGGAATGCAACCGACTATCTGGTGGCAGGTACTTGCTTATTGGTTTATCACAGCCGGTGAAGTGATGATTTCAATCCCCGCCCTGGAATTCGCCTATACCCAGGCGCCTAAGTCAATGAAATCGTTTATTTCTTCGCTTAATCTACTGTCGATTTCGCTGGGCAACCTGTTCATCTCGCTTGTCAACAAATTCATACAGAATCCTGACGGCACGGTAAAGCTGAAAGGCCCAAGCTATTACTGGTTTTTCACCATCCTGCTGCTGACCACCGGTATAGTATTCTGTCTTGTAGTGCAGTTCTACAAGGGCAAGACATATATCCAGGACGAAGCCGCCGAAAATATCTAAACCAATCGCCACCCATGTTTAGCCCCGCAATTTATTGCGGGGTTTTCTATTAGGGATATTTTGAATATGAAGCGAATTATCTCGGCATCGCGCAGAACGGATATTCCAGCCTTCTATGGCGATTGGTTTATGGGCCGGTTAAAAGAGGGCTTTGCAGGCGTGGTCAATCCCTTCGGCGGACAAAGATATTTTGTGTCACTAAAAAACGAAGATGTTGTTTGTTTTGTGTTCTGGTCTAAAAACTTTACACCTTTTCTTGAAAACCTGAAAATTATCGAGAGCCTTGGCTACAAGTTCTACTTCAATTATACCGTCACCGGTCTGCCGTCCGTTTTTGAGCATAATGTAGACAAAAAAACAGCAATTGAAACCCTGAAAGAATTGAGTAGAACGTATTTGCCACACCGTATAAACTGGCGCTTCGACCCGATTGTGCTCTCAAGCATTTGCGACCGGGATTTCTACATCAAAGCCTTTGAAGAACTTGCATCTAAGTTCCAAGGCTTCGTTGAGCGTTGCTATTTCAGCTTTGTGACCGAATACAATAAGGCCAAACGCAATTTTGAGGAGCTTGAAAAAGCCAAGCACCTGGCAATCATAGACGTTAGCGAAGACTTCAAAATCGATTTAGCCAATGAATTGTCGGATATCGCGGAGCGATATGGAATTGAGATGTTCTCCTGCTGCGGCGATTATTTAGTTGGCGGGAAAATTAAAAAAGCACATTGTATTGATGGCGCCATCATTGAGGAGCTGTTTTACCCGGAAGGTTTGTTATATAACGAAAAACCCACCAGAAACCAGTGCAGCTGCTCAGAGAGCACCGATATCGGCACGTATGACACGTGCCCGCACGGCTGTGTATACTGCTACGCGAACGCAAATAAGAGCAGAGCCTACAAGGAATTTCGTAGTCACGATAAATGCTCCGCTTTTTTAGGCTATAGCAAATCTGACTCGGACAGGTGGCTTATGGAATTGGCAAGCTGTGAATGATTGATGAGACTCGTAGGTTAGGCAGATTTCAGGATAGACTCTTAGCAAAGAGATGCGTGATAAAGCACTATGCGCAATTGTGACCCGGCAAAGTATCTTATTCCAAATCGAACGGCGTATTATCTATCGGCTCAAACCAGCCCAATTTCATCCGGGTTGACCCAACGCCATAAGCATTATTTCCATTGGATTCAGCCATTCGTTGTGAATCGATATGGCCGTCAGTCCAGCCGACATTTGCCCTGTCGCGATGACGAAAGTGTATCGACGGCGAAAGATAAAAACTCGTCACCGGCTTTCCTTTATAGACAGAAAAAGGCGGCTCGGCAAATGAATACTCAATCAGATACGACTGGCGATTCGACATTGCCGTGTCAGTGAACATCAATGTCTCAGTTGGCCGGCCCACTTCCGTGACCCTGGTCGTTTCCCAGTTAGCACGCTCTATTTCTTGCAGGGTTTTAAATTGCATCGGGCACCACTGGCGCGAGCCTAAATATATATGGTTGTAACCGTATCCGCCGCAGCCCTGTTCAAAATTGGTGTTCCACTGCTCGCCCGTTACAAAATCCACCCTTTCGGGACATTGTTTGACTTTACCGTCAGCCAGATACGCTGCCAGAGGGCCTTTGGCCGGCTCGAACGGCTCATCGGGACTATTTCGGACACCGTGCCAGCGGTATCTGCCGCCATTTGCTGAAGTAATATCCGGCGCTGCGGGCACATAGTAGTTGTCATTTTCCGTTGCGTATCCAATATTAGCCAAGAAGAGCTGACGAAGATTGGATTTACAGACAACACTTCTGCTTTGTGACCTTGCTAAAGCCAAAGCCGGCAGCAATATAGCTATCACCAGCGCTACTAATGAGATTACTATCAGCAGCTCAATCAAACCAAAAGCATTTCTCTTTTTAGCAAACATAAAATTCAATATGATCTGAAAGGTTGTCATTGCGAGGCCACCTTAGGTGGCCGTGGCAATCTCATTTTATGAAACATAAGAGATTGCTTCGCTTCGCTCGCAATGACAACCATCGTGCTTTTTATTTATTTCTCCACGTTTCAACCTTTTGCCATTGTGACATAAAGACAGCAAAATCGGCATCATCAATGACATAATCTTTCGGCTCAGCAAGGTCGCATCGGGCTATCCAGTTGGGATGGCCGAGGTGACTTTGCCAGGCTGATGTGAACAAGGCGAGGTCGTCTATGTCAACTATGCCGTCTAAATTGATATCCGCGGAATAGTTTTGCTCCTCAAGGACACCTACTGCTTCTACATCCAGTCCTCCCGAATCCCACGTCACCCAGGCATCATAGACAGGATGATTAGTCGCATAGTAGCTCCAATCGGGCCATGTGTTAGGATCAATTTGCATAACAGCCTCATCGTAAAAATCTCCGCTGCCGGGAATATCGACTATCCGCACATAATTTATATTGTTGACGTCAACAATGCCGACGACGACCGAAGGTTCATCGGCAATCTCACTCAAATCGAAAGGCGTTCCCGTACACAGGCCGTTGCCGTTTGGATGTTTGCCGGCAAGATTGTAGACTTTGCTAATCTCGATGGTGCCGTATCGGCCCGTAGGTGCAGAGGTAAGTGACATGGAAGGAAATCGGACGAAATCTTCGCCATTGGAGGATACTTCAACATATCCTAATTCAGCAAACATTTGCCCTGCGACACAACCTACATCAGGTTTATCCCAGAATGAGAGCAAGCCGTTTTCAAAAACGACAAAATCGTATCCATTGCCGTCTCGAATCGGCTCGTTGAACGACAGAATTATAAAGCCGGGTGTCACCGAGGCATCAAGCTGCTGGCGGTTTGGATCTCCCAGGCTGACGATATCGAGATTATCTCCGGTAGCTGGACCTAAGGCTTTATCTGGGTCGCTCCATTGAAAACCCACATCAGGTGCAGGATTGTAATTTACCACGCTTGTAGCCCAGCCGCGGAATATCGGATTTATTACAGCATTGGCATCAGTCGGAGCAGCGTGACGCTGGTCTGTTCCTATGTATCCGTTTATTCCTGCTTCTGTGTAGGGCCCGGAAAGGTTGGACATCGGCTCCATAATAATGGTATCAATCGCAAAATAAGCAGGTGTATTCATGCCCCAGTCACCGGCGTCGCTGGAGCCTAAGGAAAATTCTAAGCTCTTTACCAGGCCTAAGGGGGTTAAATCAACGAACCACCATGTGTTGACGATATAATCTCTGCTGTTATCTTCGAAGTTAAAGTCGGCTAAGTAAAATTCTACTGCGCCGGTTACATTTCCGTCGCTGTCTTTGCCTGTGATGGTGAGCAAAAGAAAGTCGGGGTCATTGCCATTTGTGCCGCCGAACTTCTTCGCGAAGGGGTCGCCATTAAGCATTGAGTAGTAAGTGTAGTTGTTATTCGTTACGTACAAACCGCCCACCATGCTGGACATATCAAGTATCACAGTGGGTGGCTCAGTACTGCCAACACAACAGATAGCGTAGTTGGTTGAGCCGCCTTGACCTGACCCAGTTATGGCATTGTATTGCCCCGAAAGTCCGGTTGTGCTGGTGTCGGTAATATTAGAATAGGCAAAGCCGACCCACGAACCCCACTTCGGATTGTAATTGTTCTGGAAAAATGCACCGCCACTGGTAAAACCTCCTAACTCATCTGAGCCGTTCCAAAAAGATTGGCCCGGCAGAGTCAAATCTTCAAAGGTTGCTATATCAGCATTTGCAGCATTCATCATTGACAAAACAATAATCAAACAAACCAAACCTCCAGATTTCATTTTACACCTCGTTTTGTGTTGTACGGCCCTTACCGCGAGGGCCGTTGGCAATAAAAAAACCGCCGTTCCCACGAAAGGAAAGGCGGTTTTTAATATAACCAAACCTAAATCGGCCATCAGCCTAATATGCGCGACAAACACACATAGGCCAGCGGCCGCACCGTGTACCAAACGCGGGAACACTATATATGTGCAACTAACTACAGGCAGGTTTTCTGACTCGCGTCTTACCGAGGGACTCCTTCCCACCAAGCACAAATTTTTCACATTCGCCAGAAAATAACAAATTTTTGCTGACAAAAATTAGTGCTCGGCAGTGGATAAATGTCCCTCGGACTTCCGACTTTGGTAATCGGAACAGACGCCGTACAGCGGCGCGTCCGTCGCGGCATTTGACCGCGTTCCCGTTTGGTTATCCCAAAGCATCGAGCTTTAGGACCTGCAATTAAGTTATTTTCTTTTCAAAGAACAATTGATTAGTCTTTTATCAAACCAACGAACAAATAACAAGAAAAATTTGTCAAATTTTACTGTCTAAGATAAATAACTATGCCAGCGAGAATCAAAATGACCGCTACACATACACCTATAGCAGCTATAAATATCCACATAAAACGCTTGTTCTGTCTTGAAATAATGTATTTCAGGTATCGGTCGCTTGTGGTGAATGTCCTACTCATATTAGTCATGCTGTCAGTCTGGGCAAGGGTGCTTTGGTTCAGCTTGTCTAACGTCTCATTGAATTTGTTAAAACTCTCAGCCATTTGCACATCGATATCGGCGGCTGCGGCAAGCTGATGATCGATATTGACCAGCGCATCGGTCTGCTTGGCGGTTTCGGTGGGAATTTTCTCAACAGTGTCGATAAATTGCTGGTTTTTAACTGCCGCTGCATTTAGCTGTTCGAGCAGCCGTTCTGTTATCTGTTTCTGATTTTCCAAAAGGGATGGAAAACCTTCGAGCAATTGTGGAAGCTGTTCGATTCGGCTCATCAGCTCTTCGTTCTGAGTGATTTGACGGTTTAGGTGCTCGTTGATTCCCTGTAGCTTGTCGATAAGCTTATCAAATCCAGCCTGGAGTTTTTCGAGCGACTCAGCTTTGCTTCTCGGCTGAACCGCCTTTACTACTACACTGCTGCTTGGTGCATCCTGGCTATCAGCGGTCGATTCCGCTGAGTCGGTGTCCTCGGTGATTAGGCCCTGGTCGTCTACCTGCGGCTGGTTTTCTGGAGCCTTGGCCAAGCTGTGATTACGCAGCCAATTGCCCGTTTTTGTCCAAATATTTTTTACGTTCATTTTCCTGTTCCAAAGTTTAAACTAAATCACATTAAAAAGTCTTTCTGCTGCAAATTCAAGTTATTTTTGTTAAAATCGGCTTTTCTGGAATTAAGCATGATTAAAAGGATAAGCAAATGAAATTAGTTACTTATTCGAGAAACCAAACAATTTCCTGTGGGATACTCACCAGCAAAGGGGTGATTGACATTCCATCAATTTGGCCGGGGCCAAATGAGCCTCGCAGCGTCAAAGAAATCCTGCAAAGAGGCGTGGACTGCCTCGCCAAGCTCGCTGAGTTAGCAGAATCAACGGACATTGTGACGCCAATGGAGCAAGTCAAACTCCTTGCCCCGATTCCCCGTCCGGGTAAGATAATTGCACTCGCTGGAAACTACAGTGAGCACATAAAAGAGGTCGGCCGAGCGCTCGGCCTGTCGGAATCGCCCCGGCAGAAGACCGTACCCAGGCCTTTTATTATGCCAGCCACGGTGGTAATAGGTCACGATGAAGAAATCCCATGGCCCGTCTATAGCGAGCAAATTGATTACGAGCTTGAACTGGCCGTTATAATCGGCAAGAAAGCAAAATATGTCGAACCTGAAAGTGCCCTCGAATATGTCGCCGGCTACACGATTGTCAATGATGTTTCTGCCCGCAGCGTGACATTTAAAAAGAATCGAAAGACCCGTCCCTGGGACGAATTTTATGACTGGCTGAACGGCAAATGGGCAGACGGCTTCCTGCCGATGGGCCCATTCCTGCTGACCCGTGACGAAGTCACTGAGGTTCAGAATCTAAGTATGCAGCTCAAAGTTTACCCGGTTAGAAATCCCAACACGCTTAGAATTAAGAGGCACAATGTTCCTGGGATTTCTAACGGGGTCAACGGCGAGATTCGCCAGGACGCCAACACTTCGCAGATGATTTATTCCGTAGCGGATATTGTATCGTTTTTAAGTTACATAATGACACTTGAGCCGGGCGATATTATTGCCACCGGCACGCCGTCCGGCGTGGCTATGGCCACAGGTAGATTCCTACAGCCGGGCGATACTATCGAATGTACCATCGAAAAGCTCGGCACACTAACCAACACGCTGGGACAGAAACCAAAGGAGTTCTATGAACCATTAACATAAACCACAGATAACACAGATTGCACGGATTTAATCCTGCCTCAGCAGGAGCAGGACTGGTAACCACTGAGGCAATGAAAAGCCTAACTATGTTCTCCTGTAAGAAAGAGCGTTCAATATTTGTTTATAGAATCGGATTTACAGGCGTGGCCACGGCAAGGACGAGTGGTGGCACGATAATAAACATCATTACGGCGTTAGTCTTCTTCGGCCTTATCGCCCTTGGAGTTTGGTGGGTCATGAAGACGGCGGGTGAGGCGGGTCAGCAGTACACGAACGCCATGATAGAAACAAGTCACAAAGCATCCGCTTTGAAGTGCCAGACTAACATGCGCACGATCTGGCAGAACCTGCAAATGTATGCTATCAGCAATGGGAGTTTTCCAGCGTCCCAGCAGGAGCTAATGAATTGGTGCGGCAACACTCGACTGTTTCACTGTGATGAGCCAAATGCGCCGGAATATGTTTACATTCCAGGTCAGACTGGGGATATGTCTGCTGCTAATGTCCTGCTCTTTGAGCCTGAGCCTGTTCACAATGGACGATGCAATGTATTGTACCTAAATGGGCAGATGGAATTGCTTACTCCGGAGGAGCTAAAGCGGGCAATAGAAGCAACACTTGTCAGGATAAGGCAGAGCCATAGGTAGAGTCTAAGAGCTGAAAAACCCTCTCTATGCCGGAGGTTATCCGAACTGAGTGGGCGAAGGGATTATTTTGAGCGCACAAGTTTTCTGTGATTGCTACCGGCACGCCGTCCGGCGTAGCTATGGCCACCGGCAGATTTTTACGGCCAGGTGACACCATAGAATGTACAATCGAAAAGCTCGGCACATTAATTAACACGCTTGGCCAAAGGCCGGAAAAGTAAGTTGGATATGCTCCGCATACCAAAAATGAAAAGGTAGGCACTCGTCCCGGCGTAGGCTCGCCGAGCCGAAGCAGGATAGCCCACCCTGCATTTTTTCGGATGCGCTGGCGAAGCTCCGCTGTTCATCGGAGAAGAACATAAGGGCATAAGAGCAAAGTAGTGTAAGGAGGAATTTCCTTATTTACTAATTGCCAACCTTTAATTTGTAGATTAGGATAGAAACCAAGTCCAGGATAAACCCAGGTCTAAATACAATAATTAGGATTAAGGATTGATAAATGAATGTGCTTTTAATTGGTAGCGGCGGACGCGAACATGCCATTGCATGGAAATTGGCTCAATCGAAAAACCTTAGCATGCTCTATATTGCGCCTGGTAATCCCGGAACAGCCCAATGCGGAGAAAATGTCCCCATATCAGCTACCGATATTGATAAGTTAGTAGACTTTGCACGACAGAACGATATAGGCTTGGTGGTTGTAGGCCCGGAAGACCCACTTTCGGCAGGCCTGGCCGATGCTATGGAAGAAGCGGGCATAAAAACATTCGGGCCGAGTGCCGGCGCCGCACAGCTCGAAGCCGACAAAGCATTCGCCAAGCAATTGATGCGCTCGTGCGCCGTCTCGACCGCCGAGGGCAGAATCTTTGACAGATTCAGCGACGCTAAAACATATATTGCAAGCAGAGATGAAGCGGTAGTAGTAAAAGCAGCGGGTCTTGCACAAGGCAAAGGAGTCATTGTCTGTGACGAGCCGGCAGACGGTATCTTGGCTGCGGAAAAGATGATGTGCGACAAGATATTCGGCTCGGCAGGTGACAAAATCATCGTCGAAGAAAAGCTGTTGGGCGAAGAAGCCTCTATTTTGGCTTTTGTGGATGGGCATAATATCTACGTTATGGAAACGTCGCAGGACCATAAACCAATCGGCGACGGCGACACGGGACCAAACACAGGCGGAATGGGTGCTTACAGCCCGGCACCGGTTGTTACAGAGGCAATGATGGACAAAATCACGCATGAGATTCTTGTGCCGATCGTAGATGGCATGAACCGCAACGGCACACCATACAAAGGCGTGCTCTATGCAGGGCTGATGATTACCGGCGCTGGCCCGAGAGTTTTGGAATTTAACGTTCGGTTCGGCGACCCGGAAACCCAGCCGATTCTGATGCGGCTGAAAAGCGACCTGCTGGAAGTTTTTCTGGCAGTCTGTAACGGCAGGCTGGACGATGTCACGCTAAAGTGGGACCAGCGGCCGGCTGTTTGCGTCGTCATGGCCTCAGGCGGATACCCAGGCGATTATGAAAAGGGCAAAAAAATAACCGGCCTTGAAGAGGCCGGCAAGCTCAAAGATGTGGTTGTGTTCCACGCAGGCACCAAAAAGCAGAATGGGGACATTGTCACAAACGGCGGCAGGGTGCTGGGCGTGACAGCTTTAGGTAAGCGAATCGCAGATGCCAAGGCCAGAGCATACGAAGCGGTAGATAAAATAAAATTCGATGGGGCATACTGTCGCCAAGATATCGCGGACAAGGCAATAAAAAATGATTGATAATTGACTATTACGTCGTGAACCCAAAATCCTATATGTTTTCTACCAGCCAGCTTAAAAATCAGGATCAAAAAACAGCCCGCAGCAGGCGGAACAAAGCCAAAAGGCAAGGCATAACTCTAATACGCTGGCTAATTTTAGTTTTGTTTTTGCTTACTGTTTTGGCGTTTATTTTAAGCCGAACATGGCAATCTCTGCCAAAAATCGCCATAACAGAGATTAGCGAGCTGACCGGCTGCAAAGTAGAGGCTAAATCTATCGATTTCAAATTTGACGGCTCGGCTTTAATCGAAGGACTGGTGATAAGACCGCACCAGAAACAAAAATATGACAACGCGTTGATTAAAGCAAAAACAGTTTATGCCCGTTTCAGTATAGGCAGCTTATTGTTGTTGGGGCCGCGACTAAAAGAAATATATATTGATGATTTCGCTTTCAATGCCCAATACGATTCAGACACAAGCCGGTGGAATTTAGCAGCGCTTAAATTCGATGTCCGAAAAAGTAAGGCCGGCAAAATGCCTCTTATTTCCCTCAGCGGCGGGACGCTGCAATACGGTAAGGTCTCAAATGGCCAGGCCACAGTTCTTGCTGCGGTGCCAATCGATATGAGATTCAGACCGGCTGAAGGAACGCTGGGCGGTTACAGGTTTGATATTATAACGGCCAAGAAAGCAAACAATGATTTATCAACGAATAGGATTTCGGCGAGACAGGACAGAAGCAGATTGGCCGGTCTTTGGCTCCCT
>Ga0315533_1001404_pt1 | contig 18356 bp, 16 predicted proteins | sample SalMarSW160130MG_FD_203081 | JGI IMG/M metagenome (GOLD analysis project Ga0315533, IMG submission 203081) | Salt marsh sediment microbial communities from the Plum Island Ecosystem LTER, Massachusetts, United States - Salt Marsh Sediment SW1601-30 ... | reverse complement strand
CGTCAGGCTGTCTTGTCGTAAGATGTTGAAGAGCCAAACCCGGCGCCACCAAGACTCTCATGATTCTCGAGTTTCTGTACTTGTCGCTGAGTTTCAAAAGCTCGTAGGAAACAGCGCTAATGACGGGAATGAGAACAATTCTGTAGGCTAGCCTCATCAGATAGGTAGAACTTGGCATAAGCGAGAAAAACAGAATGCTGATTAACGTGACTATAAGAAGAAACGATGTTCCGCACCTAGCATTGAAACGAGAGTATTTTCTGGCGTTTTCAACGTTCAACTCAACTCCAGATTCATAGGCGTTAATGGCTGTGTGTTCTGCGCCGTGATACTGGAATATCCGTTTGAAATCTCCAACCAAAGATACGGCAGCAAGGTACACTAAAAGGAAGCTGAGGCGAACTATTCCCTCAACAATATTGAAGAGCACTCCTCCCCCGAAATTCAGGAGAGACGTCAAGAAAAAAGGTGTCACACTAAACAGGAGAATTGATAACCCTATGGAAAAAGCAACGACCACGGCGATTTCTATAGGACTAAGAACCTCTTCCTCATTTTCATCTTCGCCAAAAGCGGCGTTTGCGGAAAAATAGATGCCCTTGATTCCCGAGTATAACGTTTCAAACAGAGCCAGGATGCCCCTCAAGAATGGAAGTTTCAGGAAATTGTATTTCTCAGACAGGGAATGCAGTTCCTCGGTTTTTGTCACTATTTCGTTGTTTGGCTGCCGCACACACACTACCATATGGTCTTTGGAGCGCATCATAACTCCTTCCATTACTGCTTGTCCGCCAAAAGCCAATGACGGTTCTTTCTTTTCCTTATTGGTTATTCTCATATCTGAAAGGAGATTTTATCGATTCTTATATGCTTTTGTGAAAAATATTTGAAATTAAGAAAGTTTTTATGCCTGAAATTCCCTTAGGGCATACTGGGGTATGGCTCATGGAAGGAAGATGGGTTAACGACTGCCAAAGAATCTTGAAAGAGATAAAGAAGTCAGAGAAGGTTGAAGGGCATGACCGTCTAGACATGGTGCGGACCATCAGGTTCACAATTCTTGCACTGCAGCGAAGCGTAATGGGGTGGATGCAGTGGGCTGACAATCCCGACATTATGGCTCAATTCTCTCTAGATGAGTTGACGGAGATAAACAAGAATCTCGCCGATCTTGTGTGCGCCTTTGTAGACTACGACGCAAAGATAACTGGGAGTCAAGAAAAAAAGATAGAGAAGAAAATAAGAAAAGAAGCCATAAAGAAGCCACAACAAGGAAAAGACATATTCTACGTGAAGTGACGGTGTGCACGCATTTTGTGGGGGGTTTTAATTTTTAACCCCTAAACCCAAACACACACATGCTTCTATTTAGGTAATTTTCAACAGTGATTATGATGAAAGGGATTTCGCTTGCTAATATAACCAATTAAAAAATAAGTGAAAAAGGATTGTTGGGGAGGGTAGTTAATATTCCACCTTTCTTGGCAGAATTTTTGCTTGTTCAATCCAGTCTTTCGTTTGGTTTAGTGTTGGTGTTCTTCGTACCAGCTTTTTTGCTTCATTTACGCCGACTAAAGTTTCGTGAAGGTTTTCAGGGTTTCTTCTTGCAAGTTCAACCACGGTGCTGACTCCCGCCTCCTTTAGGAGGTCCGAATATTCTTCACCAATTCCTTTGATTCTGAAGAGATCAGCCATGTTAACCCACTCTAAAATTATGGTTTCGGAAATCCCCGTTTTTTCTGAGAGTTCTTTTCGTCCTTGCTTGGTGCCGCCGGCGCCTAATAGTTCATCGGTTGTCTTTATCCTTGCGTCCTTTAACTTCTTTGCGTAGGTAGGTCCGATGCCTACGATTTCTTCTACCCTATCAGAACTCGGTAAAGGCTCGGTAACATTCGTGTCTGCCACTTTCACAACTATTTCTTTTGGACCCTGCATTTTATCATAGAGCATCTTGACTATAGTGAATATCACCCAAACAATGACCCCGTATATTACTCCGTTTATGATGCCCTCAGCTAGAGCTGCGTAATCGGTTTGTAGAATGTCGGCAATGTATTCTTGGATAATCCAGTCTGCTGGTGGTAGAGCTATCCCAACAAGTGAAATTATTAGAAACAAAACAAAAACTATGATAAAAACAACTGCCCCTATCACATTTTTTCCTCCTTGATTTAGTATACCTTCGTAGGCTTTTTAAAACCAACGGACAATAAGTTACATTATTTTTGAACAGGGACTTGGAGAGATTTCTGGAATCAGGGACCTCAAGAGAACTGCTGCCTCGGTTAGTGGCTACTGCGCACGCATACTCATCTGGACGCACATGTGGTTATCTCCAAAAAACGTTAAATGATCCAAAAATGCGTGTGTGCATTTTAGCTTTTTATTACTCCATCTTCCATTTTGATCTTTCTTTGGGCATAGTCGGCAATATCTTGTTCGTGAGTAATGATTATAATTGTAGTTTTTGTCTCTTCATGAAACTTTTTTATCAATTCCATTACTTGCTTTCCAGTTTCTGAATCCAAGTCCCCGGTAGGTTCATCTGCAAACAAAACTTGTGGTCGGTTTGTTAATGCCCGAGCAATAGCTACACGTTGCATTTGCCCCCCACTCAGCTGGGCTGGATACTGCTTAGCCTGCTGTTTGATTCCAACACCGTCAAGGAGGTCTTCAATTCTATTTCTCAGATCTTTACTAAACCCTGCCAGATCAGCAGGGAGAGCAACATTTTCCCGGGCATCATAATGTGGCAACAGGGCATAACTTTGAAAGATGAATCCCATATCTAACAGCCTGACTTTTGATTTTGCTTTGTCACTTAGTTTATGGATGTTCTTTCCTTTGAACAAAACAAACCCATAATCAGGTTCATCCAAACTTGCCAAACAATTTAACAAAGTGGTTTTTCCTGCGCCAGAATTTCCCACTATTGCCACAAATTCGCCTTCTTTAATATCAAAATCTATTCCCCTCAGAGCATACACAGTGGTTTTTCCAAGATTGTAATTTTTTGTAAGACCCCTAACTGAGATGATATTATCATCGGAAGTTTCAATATCTTCAGGAATAGAGTCACTAAAAATTCTAGTTTGAAAAGTGAAATATGGAAGATCTGATCCAAAAAAATCTAACCACATTTTCAACAATTCAGCTTCGATAAAAAGATCTGAACTTAACTCGGCCAATGGCAACATGGCAAGTTTAAATTCATCAATAGAATTTACAGTTTTAACTCCATTTTTTGTTTTATCCAAATAATCCCGGAGGGCAATTTGACAGATCTCAAGTTTTTTTTGAACCTCTAAAAGTAACCCTTTCCCTTGATTGATATTCCAAGCGACTTGCCTTAGGTTTGAATCAAAATTCTCGCAAACCTGTTTAAAGTCATGTTTTCCAAAGAAAAAGGATTTTGGCACCCGAAATAGATTAAGAATAGTGGAGATGGTTTTATCCATATTTTGTAGCGCACTGAGTTTAGCTTGAAGAATTCTAAAAAACATTTCAAGCTTGCCCTGAATTTTGGGGTCACTGATTCTATAATGTGTTCCTTGAAGGCCTAAACTTAATCTCTCTAACACGTTATGCATATTTCTTAAATGAGATAATGTGGGATTTAGAAAAACTAAAAAGAAATTCATTAATACTAGTTTGTCACTCATCTCCTCCAAATCAACTTCATTCCAATCGGATATCGTGAATATTTTGGTTTTACATCCTGAGAGAAGAAGACGGGTTTGGTTAATTTCCTTCAAATCCCAGATCATGACCATACTTTTTTCTTGAATTTCGAAATATTGATTCGGTAAATCCAATAATAATTTTTTTAAACTCAATTCAAAGGTTTTTGGGAGCTTCTGGTCAATTTCCTTTAAGAATTCTTTGACGATCTGAGAGGTTTCCTTAAGCTCCTGTTTATCCTTTAGAAGTCTCTTTAGTTTTGTTTTATTTTTATGATAATACTCTTGGAGTAACTGGTAGACTCTATCCTCTGTTTTTTCCAAAGTCTCCATTTCAAGCGGTTTTTCGAGGCTTTTTTCAGCCCCCAAAAACAAGAATGTATTGTGTTCTTTTTTGTTTATAGTTGATTTTTTGAAGTTTTTCCTAATCTCTTTTTGAATTCTATCAGCCAATTTCAAGTTTTGTTTAGAGACGGACTTATCTATTAAAGCCCCAAAATACGCTTTCATTATTTCTTTCCCCCAGGATTAAATAAGTCCTCTTCAATATGCGAGACAATTCCATCGGTCATGTGTACGATATAATCGCACTTTTCAGCAATCCATCTGTTGTGAGTTACAAGAACTAGTGTTTGCTGATTAATTCTGTTTATCCGACGAAATAGATCCATAACTTCGGCACTTGTAGCAGAGTCTAAATCCCCAGTAGGTTCATCTCCCAAGATTATGGCGGGCTGATTTATTAGGGCTCGAGCTACGGCAACTCTTTGCTGTTGGCCTCCAGAAAGTTCTGTAGGAAGGTGATAAAGTCTATCCCCCATTCCTAATTCACGAAGTAACATCTTTGCTTGTTCTCTAGCTAAACCTGAACGAACTCCACTAAGTAACAAAGGTGTTTCAACATTTTCAACAGCTGTTAAGAATGGAAAGAGATTGAATAATTGGAAAATGAATCCAATATTGTCTCGACGAAAAGCTGTCATTCGACTGTCGGAAAGTAAAGATGTGTCTACTCCATCAATTATTATTGTACCAGAAGAACGCTTGTCAAGGTGACCTATCATATTTAGAAGGGTTGTTTTTCCACATCCAGAGGCACCCATAATCGCCATCATATCCCCCTTTTTTACAGTTAATTCTATCCCTTTAAGAGCATGAACTTGGTTCGGTTTCCCTTCATTGTATTTTTTATGTAACTTTGAAATTGAAAGGATTGGCTTTCGAGATAACGTTTCTTTTTGATTTGACTTTTTCATCCAACATACCTCAATGCTTCTGCTGGGGGAATTCTTGAAGCCACAAACGCGGGGAGTGCCCCCGAGCCTAAGGCTATAAGCACAATAATGGAAAGATACAATCCAATTTCCTCCCAAGGAATTACTAGTGTTACACCTTGCATGTTTGCAAAACCCACACTCACTAGCAACCCGTTAGCAATCCCAATGAGTAATCCGATTATCCCAAGTACTACCAGTTCAAGGAGAACCGAAAGAATCACTTGTGCCCTAGGAAATCCTATAGCCCTCATCATCCCAATCTCCCGTTTTCTTTCGGAAACATTTCGAACTGAAATAACTCCCATACCTACTGCGCCTATTACCAGTCCAAATGTAACGTAGATTTGCAGGAAAGATCCTATTCGATCTGTCATCTCCAAGGTTGACTCTATTCTGGAGTAGGTCAGAGTAGAACTTGCAACAAAGAAGTTATCATCCGCCAAAGAACGATATCCTTCTCCATTTGTATTTGTAAACTCTTCAATTGTTTGAGCTATATCCTCAATTTGAGGATCATCGATGGGAAGGTTAGTTTTTATCAAGTAAGAGTTGTACTGGTCTTTTTCCCTAGATATTAGGGTTTTACCGTCTGCTTCACCTAGATAATTTGTTTGGTTTACCCAATATTCGGGTAGGTATATAGTTCCTAGAATTGACCTAAAATCTACGTCTCCTGACCCAATGGCTAACCCTGCCCCCAAAGGGAAACCTCCAGCACGTTGACTGTCAAGACTTCCTCCAATAGTAAAAGCTTGATAATTAGGGAATCCATTGTCTGAAGTATTCATGGGTATCCAGATTTGAAGTCCCAGAGGTAAAATAAACGAATCTGTAAAGACTATGGGGTTTTTGATAATTTTACCCTCATAATCCCTTAAAGGTTCAACTCCTTCAAGCGGATCTTCACCTGAACCGCCTGTAGCCCCTGCAGGACCTGCGACTCCTAGCTCGAGTTCAGAGAGATCGCTTTCTCCAGAAAATACGGCAAGCAAACCAGATGTAACATTGTAAGCAGCCATCTCGTATTGAGGGTTAAAGAATTGATCCCAAGCTTTCTTGGATAGCTCTAGCAGTTCATTATCAGAAAGATCTGAAAGAGACGATTCACGAATACCATCAGGCAGATCATTTAGATAAAAGGGGTAACGCCAATTGGGATCTGAATAGTCTGAAGCATTACCCCGAATTTGTTCGGCTTTAAATTCTCCAGTTCCGATTGGAACAAAATCTGTTGTAGCATCAAAATCCGGAGAAAGAGGATTTTCTAATGCAATGAACTTTGTGAAATCCTGATTAGGTTGAAAAGTTTTGAAACCAATTACATCTGTTATTCGATCGTCAAGCTGGTAAAGTTCGTTTGTAAATGAAGTTCCAGGGATGATTGCTTCAGGTTTGCTTAGAAATATTACAATATCAACACCTTTGGAGTCCTCTTCAAGTTGAGTTGCAGTTCCCAAGCTTGTAGGAATTAACGTGGCAACCAGAACATTAAGGGTCAATATGACTGCAAAAATGGCAAAGGTTAGAGTGGAACGAGTAATATGTGAGGAAATTAATGATGGGGATATTTGGGCAACACCCTTTACACCCCTAATTTTTATCAAGACATTCCTCAAGCCCCGCATCACAATTGGTAGATTGAGGGAAACAAACAGTATAGACCCAATCATTATTTCAATAATTCCCAGAATCAAGATTTCAATGGATAAACCAGAAATGTCGGTTACCCAGTTACCCATAGCTACAACAAATAAGAGCGAGGGAATAACCCAAAGGGTGATCGCTGTTATATTGAAAGCTTTAACCCTATCCATGAACTTCGAGAGGACAAGACCTAGACCTCCAGTGAATAAACCAAATCCCATCATCAGAAACCTCCATTCATCGAGGCTGTCCCAGCCTTCACTAATCCAAAAGACCTGATAGGCTTCCTCAATTATTCCGTTGTATAGAAGAAGAATAATACCACCTACTATCATTAAAACACCAAATGCTGCTAGGTTTCGACTGGATTTTTCTTTGAATTCCACTTTTATTCCACGAAGAGCTTCCACAATATTGACTCGAGAAGCCCTTAGAGCTGGAAGAATCCCAGTTATTATGCTCAGGACTACACCGATAATTACGGATAAAACAACTGCTTCTTGAGAAACAACCGGTTGAACACTTAGTTCACCAGTTCCAAATAGGCTTACAAGATACATGGCTACGGCTTGACCAAATGCAAATCCACCAACTAGTCCTAGAATTCCTCCGATTATCCCTTGGAATAAGTTTTCAAGTATTATAGACTGGAAAATTCCTCCACGGTTAGCACCAACTGCCCGTAAAACCCCTGTTTGAAACTCTCGATCTTCTACACTCATCAGCTGAACATTAGTGATTAATAAAATACCGGTTAACGTGATAAGAAAACCCAAAGCTGTCAACATTGTACTCATTATTGTGATGAAGAATTCGGCAAAACCAATAAAATTCAGTCGATTTGAAGTAACCTGATAAATTTTATGTGCGTTACCTGTCTGAGGGTCCATCTCTTCAGGAATTGAGTTCTCTAACAGTTCTACTTTAGTTCTCAAATAATCTTCGTCTATTTCCAAGATAAAATGGTCTGCTTTGTAGGATACTAAAAAGGTACTAATTATATCTGTCTCCCTTTTTGGATCCTTTAAACTAAGCCATTCCTGAAGATGATCTAATCTGATCACAGCTCCTGAATACTGGGAACCAATTCCGGGACGGTTAGAATCAAAGATGCCAACTACCTGCATTTCCACTTTTGAAATCTCAGGGGCAAATGAGATCATAGGCAATCTTTGGTAACCATTTGGAGTTGGAGTGTAAAAGGCAATCTCCGTTATGTCAATACTAGCTTGAGTTCCATTAAAACTCCTGATTGCTAGGTAAACATCTCCCCTAAGAGTTCTTCCAGCATAGGGAGCTAAATCGAAAGATGAACCATCAAGCGTGGCAATATCGGTCCAATTTGCCACATCAAATTTGCTTTCGTCATCCAAGAAGAAACCTAACAGAACCCCTGTATTATTGGTTCCTGTAGCTGTTACGTTAAGATAAGCATAATTTGACAAATTTAATTGGGGACAGTTAATTGTATAAACGGTAACCATGCTAGTGAAATCAAGTGGTTCAAGTTCAAGATGTAGATTAGAATAACTGCTATTGAGAACATAATTGGTGTTTGTGAGGTTTGCATTAATTGTCCATTCAGACAAAGGAACAATTGGCGGTATAACGGTGGTTGAAAGATTAGTGAATTCAGTGGTTAAAGTGACGGGTAGGGGTGTGTCCTGGTTTAACCCTAACTTTTCAGCTTGATCACTAGATAGTATGATGCTTTTGTTATCGCCTAGCAGAATGCTTGTATCCATTTGGTCTTCGGTTTTCCAATCATAAAACGTTCCAAACGCATCCGGATAATTTACAGGAAGTCCAGCAAGAATCATTTTAGGATCAAATTGACTAGATATCAATGCTGGAACCTGAGTAGAGAGCTCAGGCATTACTCCCACTGCATCAGGAACTAGGTTTTCAATGGATTCTTGATCAGCAATACTTAGGTACCCACCTTGAGTGCTGTTTGTAACTCTAATATCGACTTCTCCCTCACCCTGAAGAATACTAGTTAAGAAAGCGTTCTCCAAAGTATCGGTAGTAATTGTAATTCCAACAAGTAAAGTGACACCTAAAGTTACAGCCAAAATTGCACTAAGATTTTTTGTTTTTCTTCTCGACAACGACCGCCAAGCAATCATAAAACTAGATTTTAATCCCAAAATTTTCACCAATTAATCTTCATAAATCCATACAAATCAAACATTAAACAAAGGAAACCGAATGAATTTTCACTAAAATTCCAAAATGACAGTTAATTCTCCTCTTCAAGTCTCTTAATGATTTTGTCAAGCCTTAAGGAACAATCTTTTACAACTTCAACTAGCTCTTCAGCGTCCTTGTCCGAAAGTTTATCAGCATTTTGGCGCAAAAAAAAGAAGGACTTCATTAATTTCTTAACATATTCTTTTGATCCACGAAATCTTCTATTATCACCTGCAAGGTCAAAACCACCCACCAACATAGGTGCAAGGAATTCAATTTTTTTTATGAATTCCTTCCCAAATGCTATTTGTTGTTCAAAGAACCTTTTTCCTTCATCTGTAAAACTATAGCGTTTAATTCCAAGTTCGTCCTTGGGTAACTCTTTAGTGAAACCTTTTTTATGTAACGAAGCTAGGAGAGGATAAATTGATCCTGAACTGGGTTTCCAGCTTCCAGTTTGTTTTTCAATTTCTTCCACAATTTCTACTCCAGACATGGGTTTTTCGCTAATCATCTTTAAAACTAAGAATTTGAGAAGACCTCTAGGAACACCTACTGTTCTGTCTTTCCCATAAATGCCCATGTAATCACCTTGAAATATCACTACCAACATCACTTGAGATATAAAAAAGTTATGAATTCACATAACCTAAGTGCACAGGAGTTTAATCGCGTTTTAAAGAGGCACCTTTTGTTTGCATAGGAGACATCACTACCAGGTGAAATAATTATTGATACCCCTAACCTAATGGATGTTCAAAACCACAAATCGATAGGTAGGTTGATGAATAACTATTAAGTGCGCAAATGGTTTCCCAAACAACTACACATATTTTGTTGCCACCAACGATAATGAAGAATATGAAATTAGACTAAATCAAAGTTATGAGAATATGAGTAGTATCCATTTTAATCTAGACGTGACTATAAGTAATGAACGAAATTCATTAAGCAGGACAGTTTTAACCCATCACAACATTCACTCTTTTTGTGAATGTAAACATTATAGGACTTTTTATCCTTCAATATGCACAAATTTTATTGGACTTAACCGGTTCGTTATGCCTCAGAACATTCTTTGGACCCCAATAATCAATCATCATTTCTATCCCCCTCCTGCGATTAGTTTCTGGAAATGCTTCACCTGATGTTTTCAAGTTAAACAATCTAGTTAGAAAAAGAAAGTACCCAAATCAGGTATACAGGCCGTCCATTTGTCGTTTGATCGTTATGTTCGTCCGTCGTTCAGGTCGTCCATCGTCGTTCCGTCGTTCGCTCCGTGGTTGGTTGGTTGAACTAAATTTTAGCTCCAATGCGCTCGCATAAACAGGGTTAATTTAAGGTAATGGAAAAAAGGTAACGACAGGTTTACATTTTCTACGTTAAGTAGCGGACCGAATCTCCACAGCTATTTGCGGTTAATGGTCTATTCTGTTTCAGAAACGGTTCTATAAAATGTCACGGTGAATTCTTGAATAAAAAAATAAAAAAGGAAAGTTTTGCCCAGTTTAGTTGGGGGGCTTAACAGTTTTTCGCAGTATAAGATAGACTGCGGCTATTGCAGCTGCGGCTGCTATCAGAGCCAAACCGATGCCTACGATTACCAGCGTTTTCAAGCTTTCGATGTCTCCAGACAGGTCGCTTGTTGTGGCGTCTAGATCTTCTGAAGTTGCGGCGGCGTTTCTGAGAGAATTCAAGCTGGCTTCAAGTTCGTCAAGGGCTATGCTCAGTTCGTTCACAGTTGAACTTACAGCGGCTACATCAGATTCGCTTGCGGCAGTGGCGTTGAGAGAATCCAAGCTAGACTGGAGATCGTTGCTTGCGTCGTTTAGTGTGTCCAAAGCTGAATCCAAAATGGCTATTTCCGTGGCGGTTGCGGTGGTTGCGCTGAGAGAATACAAGATGACCTCTACGTTATCAATTGCAGTGTTTAATGAATCTAAAGCTGAATTCAGGGTGGTTATATTTGCTTCTATGTCATCCAGTCTGCCGTCAAGCGCTTCTATCTCTGCAAGGATGTCCTCGAGAGTGGCTGGTTCTGCGAGCACAGAGAAGAAATTTGATGATACAGTAGCTGCTGAGACCATCGATGCCATAATGAGCGCTACTAAAATTTTAGGCAATGTTTTGTTATGCATTTTTGTTTCCCCTATTTAATGCATCTTCAGTCTGTCGATATGAAATATACATAAGTTATGTCCATACTTCAAGACTCAAAAAATTTGTGTATAAACCCAAGTTAGCGACAAGGGTTTAGTTTGTTTTTTCAGTTATTCTTCGCTGCAAAAGCTTTTTAGCTAAATCTCATATTCTGTTGGGTCCTGAATCTGAGCCTCTTCGAAGGCTCTCTTGCGATTCACACAGGATTCACATCTTCCACAATGTTTTTGCCCGTCAAAATAACAGGACCAAGTAAGTTCAAAAGGCACACCAAGTTCCAATCCACGTTTTATTATGGCAGATTTCGGACCATCACTGAACGGCGCTTCGACAGTTATTTTTTCGCCAGTTCCCAATCTTGCTGTTTCCTCAAAAGACTTGTAGAATTCTTTTCTGCAGTCGGGATAGAAGGGTTCATCAGAACCCTGTGCGCCATAAAATATCTTTGTTGTGCCAACCGAAACTGCATAGGCAACTGCAATTGAGAGAAAAATAGCATTCCTGAATGGGACGATAATTGGCTGGCTAAAGTTTTGGGTCATCGTAATGTTTTCATCGCAAACCGAAGTAACTCCAAGGTAGATATCCTTCAATGAAGAAAGATCAATCACTTTCAACGGCATCCCCAATTTTTTGGCAATCAATTTGGCATAGTCAACTTCTTTTGAAGCAATTTGACCATATTTGCAGCTCAACCCGTACACGTCGTATCCTTGTTTCTTTGCCCAATAAGCTACTGTCGCCGAATCTAGTCCGCCACTCAATACAACTACGCACTTTTCTTTCTGCTTCACTTTATTTGCCACCACTTGAATCGAGTTTCAATTGCTTTGAACAAAAGGGAACCAATGAAGCACACTGCCTGTTCACCGATTAACAGGAGGGGAAAAGTTGCAAGAAATGGTGATCCAAACTGGAGAAGCATCCAAGCTACGCTCAATGGGATTATTGTTGCTATGACGGCTCCACAGATGAAATAGTTTTGGCTGAATCTTCTTGCTAAGATGTGCCCTAGCAATCCGGCAACAAGGCTCATCATTGGCATGAACAACAATTCCCAAGGGCCCGCAAAGGGGCTGGAGAGATTTCCTACTACAACGCCTATAGCGTATCCGATGGCTAGAATCCATTTTTTTGCGATGGCTGGTCTGAGCACGCCTGCTACTCTGAATTGAAGTGCTAAGAAAGATATGGGAGCAAAAACGTAGACAAGTGCTACGTAAAGAGCCGCGAAGATAGCTACTAACGAAAGGTCTCTAGTTTTCATTTTCAATCTTTTTACCTCCCTACTCCGGGATTTTTATTGCGGAACGGGTGGGAGGCTCCACCTACCCGCGTCTGGAAGTGATTACAATGATTGCTTAAAAAAGTTTGTTTTTGGCGAATTTCACTAACACTTAGCGGATTTCAACTTCTTTGGTTTATGGAAAAGGCTTCAACTGAATTCGCTGGAATAAACTCGGGTCTTGAAACAGTAGCTAACAATCTTGCAGTCTTCAATGTGGCTTAGCCTCTTCAAATGAAGATTACTCGTTATTGGGTATACAATATAACATATTTGGTTGTGAACTTCACATAATTGTTCTATCACAGATTCTACTGTTTAGAAACGGAGCAAACCAGATACAAACGTAACTTATAGCTTCTAACTGATTAATTCCATATCTTGTCCACAGCACACAAGTGTTCCGCCACCGACCTTAGTTACAACAACTTCGTTACCGCAAATGTTGCAACGATACTTTTCATCAACATTCTGAACCCCCACTGTCTCACCCCCCATTGCTTGACTATACAGTAGTCTATGCAAATCCACTATATTTCCTTTCAGACGGCAGGCACATAACTGCATTCTATTATGAAATGTAGATACCCAAAAGAACAAACGTAATCTACGCTAGAAAAACTGACTTTGAATATACCTATTCGTTAAAAAAGTTCATGCTAATCCAGAAACAGAAATAACTGGTACACTAAAATCTTGTTAAGATCCAGTGAATCCGCATTTGTCAGCCATCATGGAGATATCCCCCGCAACTCCATTTTTTTGTAAAAAATCTGCACGGCCTTATTTCAATTGTTAGACAAAATTTCTAGAACATAAATTGAGGACCGCAGTATTTATCGAGATAAAAGCGGTTTAGTGCGCAAAAGGTTTTACTCTGGCGCGTTCAATAAATTATTTTATGAGGTCTATAGACGCAAAGATTCTTGATGAGCTATGGGATGCTTTATGGGGATAAAAACTGTTTCGCTTCCCTTCGCGATTGGTTTGGAACCGCAGAAGCGTACTGGACTAATCTGGAACGTCTCTTCATGGTTGCAGATTATGCAAAAAAACAAAATCCCTCCGTGGCTGAGAAAATAGCTACGTGTAGTAAACGAATTGTTGAATTATTTCACCAAACTAAGGATTATGTTAGTGTATGGGATTCTAAACACAAAGAAAAACACGAGCTTTCCACAGAGGATTATACAGAGGCTACAGACGAAAGTTGGGATGCACTAGATAATTGGACAGTTTCTCAAGAAAAACTACGACATACAATCTTGGAATTTATGAAACTTCTCTACTCTGTTGTCTCCAAACCGTAATGCCGTGCGTGTTTGTTTCTTAAATCTTTAGTACAAGTTGAAAGGGTATATTGTTTGATAACAAGATGCTAGTCAATTAGACGCTAGTTGAAGAGGTGTAAAATAAATGGGTAGAAAAGAACGATGTCCCCGATGTGGAAGTAAGAAATTCACGATAACTGCAAATCAAAAGGAATGTAAAGTTTGCAAATTTACTTGGACAGGAAAATCTGGAGGAAAAACATCTAAAAAAGACAAAGTCCGATTTTAGAAGAGCTGAAACTACATTCATTAATGCGTACTTATTGCGTGCGCTTAGGTAACAATTCATCATAACTACTGTGTCAGAATCTAGCAATGTTTATATTCCCAGAAACTTTGATTGCTTGACGAAATCAAGGTTAAACAACAGGAACAGAGGAGAAAATTAATGGCATATTTAACCCAAACTAAAGGTGGGCAACCAGTACTTATTTTAAAGGAAGGAACTTCGCGGAACAGAGGAAAAGAGGCACAGAAAAACAATATCATGGCCGCCAAAATTATTGCTGAAGCCATAAGATCTACGCTTGGACCACGTGGCATGGACAAAATGATTGTGGACAGCTTAGGTGACATAACAATCACCAACGACGGAGCAGTAATACTTGATGAGATAGATGTCCAACATCCAGCAGCCAAAATGATTGTTGAAGTCGCCAAAACCCAAGACGACATGGTGGGAGATGGAACAACAACTGCGGTAGTTCTATCAGGAGAACTGCTAAAAATGGCTGAAGAACTGCTAGAACAGAACATTCATCCAACATTGATTGTGGAGGGTTACCGGAAAGCAGCTCAAAAAGCTCTAGAAGTCTTGGATAAAATCAGCCAAAATGTGGACTTGAATGACAAAGAGACACTAAAGAAAGTTGCTAGGACAGCGATGGGAAGCAAGGCTGTAGGTACAGCACGCGAACACTTTGCTGACATCGCTGTTGACGCAGTTAAGCAAATAGCTGAAAAACGTGGCGACAAATGGGTCGTTGACATCGACAACATCCAGATCGTAAAGAAAGAGGGCAAACGCCTTCAAGACACAGAGCTTGTGAGCGGCATAATATTGAACAAAGAAATTGTTCACGCTGGTATGCCCAGAAGCGTGAAACAGGCCCAAATTGCCCTTGTGGATACACCGTTAGAAGTTAAAAAAACTGAGGTTAGCGCTGAGATTAGAATTCACGATCCTGCTCAAATCACGGAGTTCCTAAATAAGGAAACCAGCATGCTCAAAAAAATGGTTGAGAAAATCAAGAAAGCAAAAGCCAATGTCTTGATTTGCCAGAAGGGCATAGACGACATGGCCCAACATTTCTTGGCCAAGGAAGGCATACTAACGGTTAGACGCGCAAAAGAGTCTGACATGGAAAAGCTCTCAAGAGCAACCGCTGGAAAGGTTATAACAAACCTATCTGATTTGAAACCGGAAGATTTGGGTTATGCTGAGCTTGTTGAGGAACGAAAGATCGGCGATGACAAGATGGTCTTCGTTGAAGGGTGTAAGAACCCAAAATCTGTTTCTATCCTGATACGTGCAGGTTTAGAGCGAATGGTAGACGAAGCTGAGCGGGTTATGCATGACATTTTGTCGGTTACTGCTGATATATACAAGAAAAACAAGGTCGTTGCTGGTGGCGGAGCCGCAGAAACTGAAATGGCTAAGCAACTACGCGAGTATGCAGTCCAGATCGGCGGCAGAGAACAGCTGGCAGTTGAGGCCTTTGCGAAATCCTTGGAAATAATTCCTAAAACGTTAGCTGAGAATGCTGGTTTAGAACAAATCGACATCATGGTTGACCTGAGATCAGCCCACGAGAAACCCAAAGGGCACTCGATGGGTGTCGACGTTTTCACAGGCAAAGTTGTTAACATGTACGAGAAAGGAGTTATCGAACCGTTAAGCGTTAAGGAACAAGCAATAAAATCAGCCGCAGAGGCATCAACTATGATTTTGAGGATTGACGATGTAATATCTGGCGGAAAGACCAAGGCTCCTCCTGGTGGTCCAGGTGGAATGCCTCCAGAATACTGAGAGTTCAGCGCGTGTAATTTGGTTTGACACTAAAATGCTGTTGAAGTAATGGGTAATAGGTTTTCAGAAAGATGTCAACTTTAAAAAATCTGTAGGTAAATGTAGCCAAAGTATGAGTATGGCACCTTTCAGTAGGATACGTTCAAGTGTCATGTGCCATATGTACTCTTTACTATGCAAGAAAAGTATTTGGTTTTCACCGGAAGGCCTAATGCTGGCAAGAGTAGTATCATCAAAGAAGTCGTAGACTTGAATATAGCAACTGGTAAGCGCCCCGGAACTACACGACGGATATCAAAATATCCTTTGAGCGGCGATTTGGTTCTTGTAGATATGCCGGGATTGGGTAAAATGATGGGAGCTTCTAAACGTTTGGAGAATAAGATCAATGACCAGATCATCGAGTTCTTGGAATCCAACGCCCAAAACATAGTGTTAGCCGTCGCTGTTTTGGACATATCCACGTTCTTGGAGGTAACTTGGCGTTTGGAGAAGAAGGGATTCATGTCGATGGACGTAGAGATTGTGAAGTTTTTGGCGGATATTTTAGGCGAGTTTCCCGTAGTGGTTGCCAACAAAATCGATAAGACAAACAGAGAGGAACTCGATGTTAACCTTAACGAGTTTCTGAATCGGATAAGCAACGGTAACCCATCTGCTGTAAGAGACAACGTATTCACGACAAGCACAAAGACAGGAAAAGGATTAGGAGTTTTGAAGAGTGCTATCCACACAAGGTTGGTGACTAAAGGGTATAAAACGCCGTTCAAAGTCCAGCTTTAATCAAAGCGCACATTGGAGGCACTTATTCATGCAAAATCGCTTTTTCATTAACTTTTTAGAGGAGGTCACTTAGATATTATGGTGGTGCCGGAGATGGCGAATCTATGGCTTTTTCGTTTATGCGTGCGCGCATTTTTCGATAACACTCAATTGTCCACCTCTGCCGACCCTTAACTGGCGTTCGCCTCTAAAGGTTACAACACGGGCGTTCTCAACTTGGATAGTATCTCCCACAGAAACTGTGGCTATTTGTTGGTTCCACAAGGGTAGTTGAATAATTCCAGTTTCATCTGTGACCTTTGCGTTCGTTACCGTGGCAAAATTTCCAAACCTAGTGAAGACGGATTTCGGCTTTGGGATTTCAATGACCCTTGCTTTTAAGTTAATTCGGTTCATTCCAAACGTTAAATCTACGATCCGTGGGTGTTCAATTTTAATCCTCTCGGCTATTGTTCTCCTTGACGTCCTTGTGGAAGCAAAATCTTTGAGTGGATTGGTTTCTTCGAGGATGTATTTGGGTATGGGGAATTGGGCAACCACTTTGAAACCTTTGGTTATGAGAAAAACGGCATTATCTCGTGTTTTCTTACGGCATTCAATCAAGAGGCTTTTACATGTAGATTCTTGACGTCCCCAAGCTTCAACGAAGCTATTAAAAAAATCGTTCGAATCAATTCCATACTTCATTGAAATAAGAACGAGATACTCAAGAAACCTAAAATCAGCAAGCTTGTGATACCTGCCGCGGGGGCGACCTCGTTCCCGTGACACTTTCATTCGCATTTGACTCGTTCCTATCCTCGAGGTTACGTATGAACCTATTTAAGGGTGTCTAGAAGAAGGAATCAAAGTATCATTAGCCCTAAAATTCACATCTTAAGTTTTTAGCCCCAAACTTGATTCGTTAAGAAATAATGCCTTCTGATTTAACGCATTTAGAACAATTTAAATAACTTCGTCAGATTAATGATGTAAGGTGGATTCGGATGCTCCGAGTTGAAGCTTCTATCAGGATCGAAAATGTTGTGGCATCTGCTACTTTGAATCAGAAGATTGACTTGAACGCTGTTGTTAAGGGAAATCCAACCGTTGAGTATCGTCCGGAACAGTTTCCGGGCTTGGTTTTCAGGTTAAAGAGGCCTAAGACGGCTACCTTAATCTTCAATTCTGGGAAGATGGTTTGCACCGGAGCCAAGTCTGAGAAAGAGGCGAAAAGAGCTATTAAGAAGGTTGTAAGGGAACTGAAGAAGAGCGGAATAATTATCCCTGGCAAAGCCGAGATCAAAGTAGTGAACATGGTTGCCTCAGCGAATCTTTTGGGGAGAATAGAGCTTGAAGAAGCTGCTTACAGTCTCGGAAGAACCATGTATGAACCCGAACAGTTTCCGGGTCTAATCTATAGAATGGATGAACCAAAAGTGGTTATTCTTTTATTTGCAAGCGGGAAACTTGTTTGCACAGGAGCCACGAAAGAAGAAGACGTTTACGAAGCGGTTGATAAACTTCATAAAAACCTTGAGGAAAAAGAGCTGATATACTACGAGTAAACGACCTTGGTGTTTAAGGCAAAGGAGAACTGCTTGGTCATGGAGGACAAGTGAAAGCTTGGGGTAAGGTGCGAACCGAGTTGGAGAAGAGAATAGCTCAAGAATTGGTGGAACGGTTTCCAGACAAAGTCACAACAGACTTTGAAACCAACAAAAAACTCGTAGAATCCCTTACCAACATTTCATCAACAAAGCTGAGAAACAGATAGCTGGCTACATAACTCAGCTTCAGAATCAGAAAAAACAACAGAAGCAAAAGAACTCGTGGAAGCCGGATTCGAATACATCTGCACAACGCCCCAAGACGTAATGCTCTTTAGAAAACGCAAATGATTGAAGCATATTTGAAGACAAATAAAAAAGGTCCTCTAAATATCCCCTACGGTCCAGTGAATCCGCAATTGTCAGCCGTAATGGAGATATCCCC
>Ga0315533_1001400_pt1 | contig 18367 bp, 15 predicted proteins | sample SalMarSW160130MG_FD_203081 | JGI IMG/M metagenome (GOLD analysis project Ga0315533, IMG submission 203081) | Salt marsh sediment microbial communities from the Plum Island Ecosystem LTER, Massachusetts, United States - Salt Marsh Sediment SW1601-30 ... | reverse complement strand
TTTCTCGGCTTGACCGTAATGCTTTTTGTAATAAATCCGCCGAGCTGGTTTATATCCATAAAATCAGCCAATTCATCAGCATATCCGCACGTCCCAGACGCCGTAAAAACCGGATTCGCCAGCTTCAATCCCGCAAAATCCACCGATATATCAACTTCTTCTTCCATATAACTATATGCTAATGACTATCTGCTAAAAACTACTTCTTTACTGTCAAACACCGGGCCATCCTCACAGCATAGCTTATAAACTGTTTCACTTGTACCTTCAATCCTGCATTCTATAACGCAGCTCTGGCAGATGCCGATTCCGCAGGCCATTCGACGTTCCATACTGATTTGGCAATCGATATTTTTTTCTTTCGCAATCTCCGCTACCTGCGCCAGCATCTGCTCAGGCCCGCAGGCGTAAATAACCGAACGCTCGCGGGCCGGATTAGACTTGTCGAGCCACCGCGCAAAGCAATCGGTAACCATCCCTTCAAAGCCGTCTGAGCCGTCATCCGTCGCTATCTGCGATTTTACACCGTATTTTGCAAACTCCGGCAGAGAAAATCCCAACTGCTGCGAAATCTCATCCAGCCGGCCATCGAAAGGCAAATCTTTTGCTGTCCTGGCGCCTGCAAATACAATCACTTCGATATCAGGATGTTCAGCCGTAAAGACCTTTGCCAGATGCTGCAGCGGCGGGGCGCCCATCCCTCCGGCAATCAATATCGCTCTTTTTTTATCCTGCGGTATCCGGAAACCATTGCCTAAAGGCCCGATTACACTTACAGAATCGCCCGATGCCAAAGTTGTCATTCGCAAACTGGCTGGGCCGACAACACGATAAAGAACCTCAGCCGAAGTTTTGTCCTTATCAGCATTAACATCCACGAAGGCAAAAGGCCTTCGCAGTAGGATGTTTCGTTGAGCAACATCGGCCAAATCTTCAGGTATTCTTTCTGCCGGTGGCAGGGCGGTACTGGAGAGGTCAAACTCGGCGAACTGGCCAGGCCGAAATCCTGCAAAGGCCCTTGCACCATCGCCTGATAATTCCAGCCCGAGCCGGTAGAAACGCTCGCCTATCTGCCTGTTAGAGCGGACCGCTGCACGATATTCACCTTTACCTGATGTCGAGTTTTTCCCTGACATTAGCAACTTTTACAATAATGGCCTTAACCGCAAAACCTTGCAACTATTAAAGCAAACCTTCATAAACTTTCACGCCATCCACCACTTTGCAGGTATGAACGGCGTATTTATTCTTGTTTTCAGGATAATTGTTTGGATAGTTTGTATCAACTGCTTTTTTGAGCTTTTCGACACTTTCAGCCCGAACCAGAGCGCCCGATGCTCCTTTATCACCACCACCTAACATCCGTTCCCCTAAAGCGCCCGGCACCGTCCGGGCGATATTACACATTGCCTCTAATTCCGGCCCTGATATCTTATAATCATCCCGCAGACCAAGCCCGTCTTCTCTGAATATCTGCCCGACCATTTCGATGTCGCCGGCCTTCCAGGCCTCGAGCATCTTATAGAACCTCTTTTGAGCGCCGAAAATATACTTTAGCCGGTCACGCAAATCAGGATAGCTCTCGCCGAGTTCAGCCATAATCTTTTCATAGACTTTTTCATCCTTGATATCCGCAAGACAGGATATATTGTAATTTGATTTTTGTAATATCGAAACCAGCTCTTCGCACTCTGCCCTTCGGATTTTATAGGTGGATTTTTCCAGGCCGGGCCGAACCGTGCCCGTATCAAGAACAACTATACGAAAATCGGTAGCTCCGGCACCAAGCTGCACGTAATCTACAGACCTTTTTGCCGGATTGTAATACGTCCCCATCGCCTCTCGTGCGAACAATATCATAATCTGGTCGAGCTTGCCGCACGGTGAGCCAATATAATCATTCTCCACCGCTTGCGCCATGTCCACCAGTTTCATCTTGTCTTCAATTTCAATCTGGTTTGCATCCAGAAGCGACAATATCAGATTCAAACTAAGTGAAGCTGACCGGCTCATTCCGCCGCCGGGTATGTTACCATAAATAACTCCGTTGATACCCTCAGTTAGCTTAATGCCTTCTCTTTTTAAGATATAATCAACTCCGTAAGGAAAGCGCCCCCACGTATCGGCAATGGCCGCTGACTTTGGCTCTGGCACATCGCCTAACTCAAATTCAATGACTCCATCGTCGGGAAAGTTTCCGCTGAATAGTTTGACGGTATCGGTTCCGTTCGGCTTATAGGCCAACCAGATGAACCTGTCAGTTCCCACACCGAAAAGTTCTGTCCCGTTATAATCTCCGTGCTCAACACCAAGGCAGAATCGACTGGATGTTCGTCGAATTTTTTCGCCGGCCACGTCTAATTTTTTTTCCTTCGCCAGTTGTTTTAACACATCAAACGCCTGCTGGTCGTTAGCTACATTCACAATTATGCTCCTTACTTTGCAAGCCCAATCGGGCTGAACAGCACGTACAGAGTCAGCGTTATGACCACAACTACAACACCGGCTATCATGGCCCCGCGGGAAGAGCGGAGGTCCAGCTTCGTTTGTTGCTTGAACTCAATAGGTTCGGGCAGGGGCTTGACCACCCTGATAATGGTCATGACCAAAAGGCACAGCCCGAAGCAAATCGCCATACGGTTGAGGAACTGAATCTCCGGGCCGATTTTGTACCGCCCGAGCAGATACATTCCGCCGTAGGAGACAATATTGGTCAGCAGCCCAATTACACCGGCAATCGGTGGTGCCTTTCGCACAACCAGGCCGAACACAAATACCGCCAAAATACCCGGCGATATCAGACCCTGGCTTTCCTGGATGATGGTGAAGATACTGTTACTTATCTTGGGATTGCCTAACTTTGGTGCCAGCATTACCGCAATGACCGAGAACACGATAACGCATATTCGCCCGAGAAACACCACAGTCTTCTGTCCCGCCTCCGGTGAGATGTACCTCTTAAAAATATCCATCGTGAAAATCGTGGAAGCCGCGTTCAGCATCGCTGCCAGCGAACTGACAATCGCCCCCAATAATGCCGCAAGAACAAAGCCCACCAAACCTGTCTTCTGAGGTAGAACACTGCTCAGCAGTTGTCCGAGGGCCGTGTCATATTTATAGGCGATAAATTTCTCGCTTGTGACATTGGCCTTGGCCGCCTCGGCTGCATCCATCACAGACTTGTTGTATGCCTGCAATTCCACCGCCAGCGCCGGGAACGCTGCCTTCCATGACTTGTCATCCGATTCAAATACCGTGTACTCCTGCACCTCCAGCTCATCGAGCTTCGCCTGCGTTATAGGAAGGGCAAACGGATTCCTGACTTTAACGGCCTTCAGAGCCGCATCATCCGGATACACGGCAATCATGAACTTGCCTCGCGGCCGGCTCGCAACGGCTTCCTCGCTCGGTGCATGCACAATCTCGACCAACTGAGTGTTCTTGTTGGCCATCATGTACTTGGCGATTACCGGGGCATTGTCGTTGACCGATTGGTCCTGCATATCCTTTGCGAAGAGATTAAAGGCTATGATACCTGGAATCACCACAACAAAGGGAATTAGCAGCTTCATAAATGCCGAGAACACGATACCCTTCTGTCCTTCAGCCACCGACTTCGACGCCAGCGTCCGCTGCGTGATGTACTGGTTCAGACCCCAGTAGTAGAAATTCGGAATCCACAAGCCGAGAAGAAGTGCCGTCCACGGCAGCACCTTATCATCTTTCGGCAGGAACATGTTCATTCGCACCTTGTTCAGTTCCCAGAAACGCTCGATTGCTCCGCTGTCCTGAGCAAAGGTCTTCAACCCCACTGCACCAGTCCTGACATTATCCACAAAGGCAAGCTCATCCGTTGTTGCGCCGAGCTTCTTGAATGCAAAGACCATCACAATTACTCCGCCGAGAATCAGGGCGCTTCCCTGTATCAAATCGGCCCATGCACACGCTTTCAGTCCGCCGGCGGTTACATACAACATCGCAATGAAGCCAATCACCAGCGCAGCCTTTGCTATCGACACGTCGTATCCCATCTTGCCTGCCATCGTGTTGACCGTCAGCGCTCCCGAATACGTTACCGAGCCCAACAGCAGCATATAGATAAACAATGTCGCCACTGCCATGATTGTCCGCGCCGTCGAATTGTAGCGTACTTCGAGGAACTCCGGCATCGTAAAGATGCCCGCCCGCAGAAAATAAGGCAGAAAACAGAACGCCACCACAACAAGGGTTATCGCCGCCATCCATTCGTAGCTGGCTATTGCGAGCCCCACGTGACTGGCGGCGTTGCCGCTCATGCCAACCAGTTGCTCCGAGGAGATGTTGGCGGCAATCAGGGAGAACCCGATCAGCCACCATTTCAGACCTCGGCTGGCCAGGAAGTAGTCTTCGCTGGTTTTCCCGTGCCGACTCTTCAGGAGGCCTACGCTGACCACAGCGACAATGAATCCCAAAAACACTACAATGTCGACAGGATTAAGTTCCATGGCCAATCCTTTTCTTTTTTATTCTTGCCATGAAGGCGCCAAGACACCAAGTTTTAACTATATATTTTTTTATTTTAAGTTTTCTTTGTGCCTTCGTGTCTTTGTGGCTAATCCTTTCTAAGAATCTGTCTGATTTTTCATAAAAGCATTGCCTAATGCTTCTATTATGTCGGTTGCTATCAAACTGACCTGCCTTTTTTTTTCTGCTGCAATGTCACCGGCTAATCCGTGTATGTAAACGCCCAGTACCGTTGCATCGAAATTGCTCAGCCCCTGACCCATAAGTGCCGTTATTACTCCCGTCAAAACGTCACCTGAGCCGGCCGTGGCCATACCGGGATTACCTGTCTTATTAATATAGACTTTTTCGCCGCTGCTGACGACCGTCCCCGCTCCTTTCAAGGCAACGGTTGTTTTTGTTTGATGAGCTAATTGTATTGCCTGCTGCCGGCGCTCGGACGGCAGTTCTTCTCTAAATAGTCCCTGCCATAATCTTTTCATCTCGCCTGGATGCGGTGTCAAAATCAGTTTTGCCTTTAGCTTATCTGGCCAGTCTTTTATGCCGGCAAGGTTATTCAGACCATCGGCGTCTATAAGCAGCCGAAGATTCTCTTGCTCAAGGAGTGTTCCGAGCAACGAATGAAGAGCGCCGCTGACGCCGATACCCGGGCCGAAAGCCACAGCATCATTTTCGCTGGTAGCATTAAGGATAGTATTGATTGCTTTTGCAGATATTCGTCCGGCGCTGTCTTCGGGCAGGGCGATAGTGGTAAAGGATGGCTCTATTGAAGCGACTATTGGCAGCACGCTTTTTGGCGTTGCTACTCGCACTAATCCGGCGCCCGCCCGCAATGCCGCTCGGCCCGCAAGAGCAGCAGCACCGCTCATACCGATACTTCCGGCAATGATACACACCTTGCCAAAATCGCCCTTGTGTGCATCAACAGCTCTCGGTTTTAATTTCGGTATTTGCTCTATTATCTGCATACAAACTCGTTTCGTGCAGTGCCATAAGGCATGCTGTGCATAATATTACACATAATGCAGGATATGGTCAATAAAAGATTTGACAAGCAGACAGGAAGGTTTTATAATAATCAAATATAGTGAAGAATTTGTGTGGGATAAGCGGTAAAAGAATCCGCTCGTCAAGGCATAGGTGCCAGCCGTAGCACGGTCAATTTTAGTAGAGATTAAAACCTATGAGTGAAATTATATTTATCGTTGAAAATTCTGATGAGGGTGGTTACACCGCTAAGGCACTCGGTCATTCCATTCATACCGAAGGTGAGACATTAGACGAGTTAAAAGAAAATATCAAAGATGCAGTAAAATGCCACTTTGACGTAAAGGAAATTCCCCGTATTGTACGCTTACACATAGTCAAGGATGAAGTAATAGCAATATGAAACTTCCCCGGGAAATCAGCGGTGTAGAACTTGCAAAACTTCTTAAAAAATACGGCTATGAAATAACACGGCAAACAGGCAGCCACATACGGCTTACCACTACTGCTAAAGGCGAACACCATATTACTATCCCCGCCCATAAATATCTTAAAATAGGCACACTGAGCGGTATTTTGAGCGATATTGCTGTCCATTTCGAAATAAACAAAAACGATTTAATTAAAGAATTATTCTAATTGGAAAGTATCGAGCAAGAACATCAGCAGATACGAAGATATTATGAAGAAGGCAAATAACAAAAAAATGGCCGACGATTTGCGGACGGAATACGACCTCTCAAAACTCAAAGGTGGTGTACGAGGCAAGTATGCCAAGCGGTTCGCCGAAAGGCAAGGAATGAAAATCCTTATGTGCAATGTCTGTTGGATGAAGCGTTATGCTGGTGTGAGCAAAGACGATATTCCCAGGCATGGTGGGGACTACGTCCGAAAGCATGGCTATGGACATGAAGCCATCAACTTCAGGCCACACGGCAGATTCCTATATGGGTTCGTTCAATTGCGCACGGGAACAATCAACATAAACCGTATTGATCCTAACGCGGGCGATAAGGTCGACGATATCCTCGTTGTGTGGAGAGCGCGATCCAACGATGGGGCAGTCGTCGTCGGATGGTACAAACACGCTGCAGTGTATCGTAAACTTCAAGAACCGGTGCTTGGCCGTTCTTTCAAGTACAATAGCAAAACGATTCGACCGGAGTGGATCGTGAGGGCGAAAGCTTCCGACGGTTTTCTTGTGCCGACTCATCAACGTTTTTTCAAAGTTCCTGTTGCGCACAAGGGCTTTGGATCACAGGCCTTTGTTTCCTTCCTGGAGGCGGACACAAGGGAAGTCAGAGAATTTATAGAGCAATTGCTCAATTACATTTCCCAAAACGAAAGAGGAGAGTTCATTTCCCAAAGAAAAGGGAAAAGGCAGCCAGTAGATCAGGTTTTGAAGGCGAAGATTGAGAAAAGTGCAATAGATGCTGCGATGGAGTATTATTCTAATCGTAGCTACGACGTAGAATCGGTCGAGAGGGAGAATAGAGGATATGATCTTATTGCTTCGACAAGAAATCGCAGGCTCTTAATAGAAGTCAAAGGAACTTCATTGACCTTAGACGAGCGTGTCACTGTAAACCTGAGTCCAAACGAATATTGCAAGATCAAATACCAGAAGAACCAATATCGAATCTGTATTGTCACAGGTTGCCTAAGCAAACCGCTTGTAAGCGAATTCGTCTGGAACAAGTCGGAAAAATAATGGGAGGATGAGAACACCAGCAGTATTCTCAAAGTTGATAAAGTCGTATCTGCAAATTTTACAATTACGAAATGAGAACGCTGAGACAAAGGGCTGGAGCATAAAGGCAATTACTTTGCGCGTCTCACCTGCTGCTTAGCTCCGACGTTATAAACTATGTTCTATTTTTCGATTTATTAGTGTCGCCGTTACTGCTGCTGAAAATCCGTTATCAATATTTACCACAGTAACGCCCGCAGCACAACTATTAAGCATCGTCAAAAGTGCGCTTAATCCCTCGAAACTTGAACCATAACCGACGCTGGTCGGCACTGCAATCACAGGACAGCTTACCAGCCCTCCCACAACAGACGCCAGTGCCCCTTCCATCCCCGCTATAACAATTATGACATTTGCCTTCTGTAATTTTGGCAGGTGTTCGAATAATCTGTGAATCCCCGCCACCCCCACATCGCAAATCAGCTCTGTCCGCTGGCCCATAATCTCTGCCGTTACCTTTGCCTCAGCCGCTACCGGCAAATCGGAAGTACCCGCAGTAACTATTGGAAGGACGGTTTTCGACACCGGCAGCTTTTTCTGCTCCAGAATTATTGCCTTAGCTGTCTCTTCATATCGTGCTTTGGGAAACTTTTGTGTTTGAGCCAGCGCTTCAAAGACTTCCGGCTCAGCCCTTGTGGCGAGTACGTTATTGCCTTTTGCAGCTAAGCTCTCGAAGATTTTGATTATTTGTTCGGAGGTTTTACCGGGGCAGTAAATGACTTCCGGGAAACCCTGCCGGATTTGACGGTGGTGGTCTATGCAGGCAAAGCCCAAATCTTCGAACGGCAGATGCCGAAGCCTCTCAACCGCCTCGTTGATACTGATATCGCCGTTTTTAACCTGCTCTAATAACTCTTTTAATTGCTCTGCTCGAATATTTCACCTGCCTTTCCTGCTGGTTTTCCCGCGTTTTTATTAGGCAGGAACTTTTTAATTAGTGTCCCGACTGCTTCGTCACATGCTTTGGATACTTCACCTTTACCTTGATTGGAAGTTACAAGAACAGCAAAGTAGCGTTTTGGTGCCATCCAGACAACTGCAAAGTTCATACCATTCGTTCCCTGGTGTGTCAATACACGGCCTCCTCCCCAATCCCGCTCGGTTACCTCCCAGCCAGGTGCATAATTCCCCCCGAATGCGGGAGTATGTAGTACCTGGAATGTTTCGGGCTTGAGCTTGAGTAAACTTGCCTCTCCTCTTGCACCATTCAGATGTGTCCTTATGAACTTTGCCCAATCCTTAATTGAGCAGTGTACTGTGCTGCTAGGTCCTATTGCCGGTGGATTATCACTAAAACGTCCCGGTTCAATAGGGTGGAGCTTGCCATCGATAAATTTATGCTGCCACGGTTGGTCGACTTTTCCGAGCGAGCCCATCGCACCAAATCCGGCCGTCTTCATGTGAAGGGTATTGAACAGCATTTCTTTCATCAGAGTTTCCCATGGCGTATCCATGGTTTGCTCAGCAATTATACCGGCAATAGTATACCCTGCATTTGAGTAAATATATTTTGTACCGGGCTTAGCTTCCGGTTCTTGACGAAGTATCATCTCTGCATAAGCCAGTCGCTGTTGCATAGGTGGGCCGGGTAAATTGTGCATATCCATAAACGATTTGCCTTTCGGCCAGGTTTGTTTGGATGGAGGCAAGCTGGCACGATGGGCTAGCAGATGTTGCAAAGTGACGTTTCGGTACACTGGGTGCATACTCTCCATAATATTGGGAAATGCTTCTGCCAGTGTTATATCCCATCTAAGTTTGCCACGCTCGACTAACATACCAATGAGGGTGGCTGTTATGGTCTTCGTACATGATCCGAGATGGAATTTATCATCGCATGTTACTTTCACATCGCTCCCGACCTTGCGCAACCCGGTAGCACCCGAGGCAGCGGTACGTCCGTTAAGAATCACAACTGCGGCTATCGCTGGTAAGTTATATTTCTTACGAATTGGCTCAAGAACCGGATAGAGATTCTTTGAGCGACCAGAACGAGCATATAGAATCTCGGTACCCCGCCCAACAGATAATACAACCATGAAAAAGATTATGATAGTTGTATTTCGTTGTGTACGCATAATTTGCTTTTGTTATTTTGTTAGCCGGTTGCTTTCGGCTCCAGTGTTAAATCTGCAAAAAGTTCTGCCTTGAATTTATGATAACCCAGAGAAGCTACCATAACCGCATTGTCAGTGCAATATTGTTTTGGCGCAACAAACAGTTTTTTCACCGGTTTATACGAGTCACATAACTTTTGTAGAGCAGTTCGCAGATGGCTGTTGGCTGCGACACCACCGCCAAGAAGTACCGTTTCTGCACCGATTCTTTCAACGGCCCGCTTTGTTTTTTTCACGAGCACATCAATCACCGCCGCCTGAAATGAAGACGCGACGTCAGCTATCTCCTGCTCGCTCATCGACTCGACTTTATCTTCGCCCTTCATATCCTGGCCGCGGCAGTGATACAAAACCGCGGTCTTAATTCCGCTAAAAGAAAAATCCAGAGAATCACGTCCGAGCATTGAACGCGGAAATTTAATTGCCTTTGGATTTCCTTTTTCTGCTGTCTTTTCGATACTCGGCCCGCCGGGGTAGGGCAGTCTCAGAATTGTTGCAACCTTATCGAACGCCTCACCTGCGGCGTCATCGATTGTGCTACCCAGAAGTTTCGGCTGCAAAGGCGAATGATAATCGTACAGACACGTATGTCCGCCGGATACAATTAGGGCTACCGCCGGCAGCTTTGGCTTTTCTTCGGCCATAATTGCCGATTGCAGATGTGCGTGTAGATGATTGATTGCTATCAGCGGTTTATCCCAGGCAAAGCTCAAAGTCTTTGCAGCAGTAACACCGACCACCAGTGCGATTGTCAGGCCCGGCTGATTGGCAACTGCTATTGCGTCAATATCATCTTTATTTATCTTTGCCTGCTCCATCGCTTCGGTTATGACCTGATATATATTTTCGATATGCGCTCGGGAGGCAATCTCAGGCACAACTCCGCCGTATTTTTCGTGCAGTTTTGTTTGTGAAGCGACCACGGATGATTTGACCGTGTGCCCATCCGCAACCACCGCCGCTGCAGTCTCATCGCAGCTCGTCTCAATCCCCAGGATATTTATGCACCTTTCCTGCATGGAGTTGGATATTAACCGGATAACCAATTGCTGTCAACGTTACGGGGATTAATGTTTTTTTACTGCGGATTTTGTAAGTAATAATATCTGTTTGCCAATGCTTTTGCAGACGTGCGCAAGTGAAAATCTTAGTGGTATAAGTTTAGCTGTTTTAAAATCTGTACATACAATTTTAGGAAAACCGTCCCCAGTAATTTTTATCTTGTCCGCATCCGGACATTCGAGCCCCATTTGCCTCGCTGTTTTAATCATCGGCAGTTCTTCTGGTTTGATGTTAACGAGCTTACAGCAGACTGTTTCACATGCAATCGGCTCGGTCCCGCCTATAAGCCAGCCGAGAGGTCTTGTCCTGCCGCGAATCGGACCGGCACCATCCATCGCCATCACACCGTCGATTATCGTCAGGGCAGGATTCATAAACTTGAATATCTCGATAAGTAATTCACAGAAATCATCGAAGTTACCTCCTTTTCTGAAGTGCCACAGTGCCTTTCGCTTGCCGGCCACACAGCCGAACATATTTTTAACCGCAAATGTCGCCACCAATTGCTGATGTGTCTTGAACTTTGGCAAATTTATTATCTTGTCGGCATCCAGTGCAATCGTACTTATTCCTACTTTAATATTACCTGTTCCAATGCTGCACCATTTTGGTTTATTAAGTTGTTTTACCGGAACGTTTAATTTCTTCAGGTCTTCTTCCAGCTTCAATACCTTTACGCACGTAAACACATTACTCCAGGCCGGTGAATCACCGACAAATGGTCTTGCTCCAAAATCCTTTAACAGACGGGCTGTCTCGATAATTACCGCAGGATGCGTTTGAGTGGCATGTCGGCGGGACCTCGGAGCAATAAAATTCGGCTTGAGCAGGACGCTGTCGCCACGGCTGATAAATTTGTCCAGTCCGCCGAGCAGTTCGAACTGTCTTTTTATTGCCTCGGCAATATTGGGCTGGCTGTAGTCACTGCATCGAATTAATGTTACTATAGGTTCGCCCATACAGCAGCTCAATCGCTTATACTGGTACAGACCAGTAAGAATACCCTGACAGCCGGTTTAAGTTCAGGTGGTTTAAGTCTGGTTTCGTCAAAAAACAAGCTGCCTTGCGGTTCGCTGAAGAAAAGGCCGCTTAATGTTCTTTGGTCGCTGATGTATTTCCCCGGCCCTAACAGAACAAATTCTCCCGGGCTCATTTTCAAGCCGAAGGCCGCAGGGGAAAAAATAAATTCATGCCTCTGTGAACGTTCGGTTAGGCCTGGAATTGGCCCGTTTTTTGGTACCGAAGATGCCGGCTCGGCAATAACGTTACACACACCTCTTAAGCCGGCGATTTTCTCGGCTCTTATTCGCAGAGAAAGTATTCCCGGCCCGATGCTCGTTTTTTCCGTTACATTGCCTCTCGAAATATAGAGAATCTCTCGCTGGTTGTTCAGTCCCACCACTACCACATCACTGCTCTGACCGTCACGCAGCAATAGTTTAACAGTTACTACCTTTTGCCCTTTAGCGGCATGCAGCAAATTAAGGACATTATTCGCCATTGGAATTTGGCCGAAGCGGACGACAAATGAATTCGCTCGGAAAGATTTGTAATCCCGAAATCGCAATGGCTGAGTGGGCAGAATCTTCCATATATCGTATAGTTTGCTGATGTTTTCAGCTGGGATTTCAAAGATATGCACGTCAAAATTTATCGTCTTTAAAAATTGTGGACCAGCCGGTTTGCTGCTGCCCGAGGGGGCTATATCACCGATTTTGACCCGCTCCCATATCGGCTTCCGCTTTTCAGGAACTTCGCATCCCGTTAGCAACAAGCTCATACAGATCAAAACCGCAATTTGAAAAACACGAATCATAGATATAGATTAACGCTTGGATATATAGCTGTCAATGCGCTCCTGATTTGCTTTATCCGAATACTTGCTGTAACATCGGCCAATCAGAATCCGGCAGACGGAAATTCTTGACCTGTTATTGTATTTGTAATATCATTGTTTGCTAAAGCAGAATTGGTTTTTGAAAGGTGAATAAGTATGAAAATCAGCAAACGTGCTCAGGATGTGCCGCCTTCGGCAACTTTGGCTGTGTCCAGCCGTGCCGCTGAACTGAAAGCTCAGGGCGTGGATGTAATCGGTTTCGGTGCGGGCGAGCCGGATTTCGACACGCCCGATTACATTAAGGCCTCTGCCATAGAGGCGATAAAAGCGGGCAAAACAAAATACACGCCCGCCTCCGGAATAATCGAGCTGCGCTCTGCCATCGCAAAAAAGCTCCAAAAAGAAAATGGCCTAAAATATACTCCTGACCAGATTATCGTTAATATCGGAGGCAAACACTCGGTTTACGAGGCAATGCAGGCTGTGCTTGACCCGGGTGACGAGGTTATTCTGCCGATGCCATATTGGGTAACATATCCTGAAGCTATTAAGCTTGCCGCCGCTGCTGCAAAGATTATACAAACCGATAAAAGTAACAGCTACAAAATTACACCTTCGCAGTTGAAACAAGCCATCACAGAGAAAACGGCTATGCTTGTTCTTAACTCGCCGAACAATCCGGGTGGCTTCACGTATACTCCGGAGGAACTAAAGGCAATTGCGAAAGTCCTCGAGGGTACAAAAGTATATGTGATTTCGGATGAAATATATGAGAAGCTGATATACGGTGACACTAAATTTGTAAGTTTCGCTTCACTGAGCGAAGATGCCTACAACAGAACTCTGACTCTCAATGGCTTCAGCAAGACTTTTTCTATGACCGGCTGGCGGCTCGGATACACGGCAGGGCCGTTGGATGTTATAAAGGCAATGGGACGTCTTCAATCTCATATGACCTCGAACCCTGTAACTTTCGGACAGTATGCGGCAATTACTGCTCTCGGTGACCCTGCCGATGAAGTAATAGAAAAGATGCGTATGGAATTTGAGCGTCGGGGGAAATATATGGCCGAGCGACTGAACAGCATTGATGGCGTGCAATGCCCCCAACCCACCGGTGCTTTTTACTGTTTTCCTGATGTCTCCAGCCATTATGGACGAAATATAAATGGTACAAAAATTAATGGCAGTATGGACTTTGCAAAAGCTCTTTTGGAACAGGCCAATGTCGCTCTTGTACCTGGCCTGCCGTTTGGTTGTGACAATAATGTTCGCTTGAGCTTTGCCTGCTCTCTCGAAAATATTACTAAAGGATTAGATAGACTTCAAAAATGGCTAAGTCAATAAAGAAAAAAGAGCAGGATTCTTTATCTACTTTAAAGGCGGATAATTCGACGACTTCCGAAAAGCCGACAAAAGCTGTTGGGCGCGCTGCTTTATCTGGTTGGCCTATGATTTTCGGCTGGCTCGCTATGATGATTTTTGCCTTACATGCCTGCACGCATATGGTTGCTGCAGGCGATACCTGGGTCGCAATGGCCTGTGGAAGACATTTTCTAAATCATGGTGTCGACACTGTCGAACCCTTCAGTGCGAATTCACATAAAGCAGGACCAACGGAAGAGGAAATTAAAACCTGGCCCGGGTGGGCGCAGTGGCTCACCGACAAAGTTGGCCTCGAGACGGTTAAAAAATGGCATCCTACCGGCTGGGTCAATCAGAACTGGCTCACACACGTCATCTTTTACTGGTTAACAACCAAATCACCTTTCGCCGATGCTGAAACCTTTTCATTTAACACCCTCGTTTACTGGAAATTTGCAATTTACATTATTACCGTGATTTGTGTTTATTACACCGGCAGATTATTAGGCGCCAATCCCGCCCTCTCTACAGTTTCCGCATGTGCTGCAATGTTCATAGGCCGCTCTTTACTTGATGTTCGTCCTGCTGGTTTCTCGAATATGCTGGTGGCAATTTTTCTTTTGCTCCTTGTCCTCGCTACATATCGAAATATCCTGTACATCTGGCTCATCGTCCCCGTGTCGGTCTTTTGGTGCAATGTCCACGGCGGATATATCTATGTGTTCATTATGCTCGTACCGTACGTGGCCTTAAACCTGCTAACGTGCATATCTAAAAAAAGATTTATGTCTATTGGCCTCAAAGGCATATACCACACTATCGCCGCGGGCATTGTTACTTTTTTAGCTGTTGTCTTGTTCAATCCTTTTCATTTAACCAACCTGACTCATACCTTCGTCATCAGCTTCAGCAAACACGCAGAGAGGTGGCGTGACGTCCACGAGTGGCACCCGGCTTTCGACTGGGCAAATCCTGTCGGTACAGCCGTACCTTTTTTGGTCATGTACATTATCGCTTGGGCCGTTCTTTTGCTTTGGATTTGTCTTCTGATGTACACTTCGCTTTCTGTGCTGTCGTCACGCAGGAGTAAGGTAAAGGTTTCTGACGAGTATCAATTACCCAAAGTCGATTTGGCCCTGATAGCTATTGCTGCACTTACAATTTATATGGCCATTAGGTCCCGAAGATTTATTCCTATAGCAGCTATCGCTGCCTGTCCCCTTATAGTAATGTTTATTGACCACCTAATTCGTATAATTTCGGCTACACACAGCTTGTCGAAGCACTCTCGTTTCACAGTCTCGCTAATGCCGCGTAACTTACAATTATTTTTCACCATTATTGGTGCTGCTGCCGTCGTATATTTTGGCTCCTGGTGGGGGCTTAAATTTAAGCGTGTTTATCTCGACCCCTGGCCCGGAGACCCGGAATTTACCTCTGTTTTTATGCGAATGACCGCCTCCGATGCCAAACCTTTTCACGCTGGTGAGTTTATAAAGATGAACAAATTAAAAGGCAAAATGTTTAATTACTGGACCGAAGGTGGTTTCATTGGCTGGGCACAGGAGCCGGACCCGAACACCGGCAAAACACCTCTGCAGTTATTTATGGATGGAAGGGCACAGGCCGCTTATAACCGGACAACTTTTGACCTTTGGACTCGTATTATGTCTGGCGGCCCGGTCGTCAGAAGCGCGCAGTTAAGAAGACGTAGGCTGACCGCTGATAATTATAAAGAAATCGGCGAGTGGATAGATGAGCAGTTAAAAGACCATAATGTCTGGGTAGTCTTAATGCCCGCCAATCAGCTTGATAAACCTTTCGTAAAGGGACTTGATTATAATCCCAAATGGTACCCTGTTTTCTTTAATAACAAACAAAAACTACTCATTGATGTAACAACTCCTCAGGGAAAGGAGCTTTTCGACGGTATATTTAACGGAAAAACTCTTTATCCTGATGATTTTTCACAAAACCTTGCAAAAGCACGTGCTTGGCTTTTATACACACAGGGAGAGAATGTAAAACAGCGGGGACTTGATTTTGCTTTCGAGGCCTTCAATATAAATCCTTCTCCTGTCGCAATGATGGAAATAATCCTTGTTGCCGCAAGATTTGAAGAGCTAAAACCTCGCATTGAAGCTTTTTGTAAAAACTATGTTGACAGCTTCACAAAACATAAGAATGATTGGGCTAAAAAGCCCGGCTATCGACATAGAGTCGAAGCCGCCAGATTAGCATGCGTTTATTTGCATAAGCTCGCTCGAGCACAGAATAATGTCAAGCTTGTGAATTTTTACTCTGCTCAAATAGAAAAATGCGTTGATGAACGAACTGAGTTGTTTAAGAATGCAAGGTGGTAATACGGGATTCTCTACTCACAATCTGTCTTCTGAGCAACAGACAGCAAATGACGAGCGACAGGGAACGAATTCTATCAGCGTTTTTTTCCCCTGTTATAATGAACAGGACAATATCACCCCCACAGTTGAAAAGGCGCTTGCCGTTTTGCAAAAACTGAATGTTGACTTTGAAATAATCATTGTTGACGACGGCAGCTCCGACTCCACGGGCCAAATTGCTGATGAAATCGCACGTAAAAATAGTAATGTACGAGTGGTGCATCATCAGACCAACCTTGGTTATGGTGCCGCCCTTACGTCCGGCTTTAAAGCTGCTGAAAAAGAGCTTGTTTTTTACACCGATGGCGATGGACAGTTTGACATTAGTGAATTGCCCCCGTTGCTGCCTTTGATGATACAGTATGATATCGTTAGTTGCTACCGATTAAACCGTCAGGACAGCTTAATACGCAAAATTAACGGCTGGTGTTGGACAAAGCTCACTTGCCTGCTCTTCGGTATGAAAGTCCGGGATATTGATTGTGCTTTCAAATTATACAAAAGAGAAATTTTTGATAATATTGAATTATCAAGTTCCGGTGCTCTAATCGACGCCGAGATACTCGCGCGTGCTCTCAGAAAGGGCTATAGCATAACTCAGAAAGGCGTACATCATTATCCGCGGGCTGCCGGTGTACAAACAGGCGCTAATTTGCGGGTCATTTTTCGTGCCTTCGGGGAGCTGTTCAAACTGTACAACCGCATTCGCAAAGAAAACACCGGAACAAAATCAGGTGATTAATAGTATTTAATAAATGGTCGATAGATTTTAACTATGCACGGTCGGTACAGCTTGAAAAATTAACGACATACGAAATAAAATATGCAGGTATATGGGCGAATCAAAGGTCAATCTGTTCATTTATGGTTCATTACGTGACCGTAGAATTTTTCAGTCCGTTTGCGGCCTGAGTTTTACCAGAAAACCCGCTAAAGTCACCGATAAGACCCTTTTTGCCGAGCCGGCGCTGCTGCCGCACTATCGAAGTGTTAGCCCGGATAACGTCTATTTCTACGCCGTCAAAGCGCCGTCTTCAAGGATTGAGGGTTTTATAATCCACGATGTACCGGACTGGGCAATGGCTGAAATCGATAGATATGAAGGAAAACGCTACGAAAGGGAAACAGTAAAGGTAAACACCGCAGGTGGTTCCGTCGAGGCACAGGCTTATTTAGTAAGTCACGAGTTAATGGAAAAACACTTTGGTGACAGGTTCCATGTCAATTTGATACACGAGCTCTGGCTGAGAAAACGAATTGAAAAATTTATCAAAAGACACACTCGTCCGGGTGAAAGAACTATAGACGCCGAGCTGGAAAGACGCGCTGAAAGAGAGTTGCTCGCAACTACCGAGCGCGACCTGGTTATGAGCCATTATCGAACAGATGCCGTCAGCGATTATTATCTCGAGCGCGAGCTTGACCGTCCAAGACCAAGCATAAGGTATTTATACGGTGACTCACAGGCAAAGCCGTTTATCAACAATTACCTGGCTTTGGTTGTAAAGCAGGTTTTGCTTAATCAGCTCGATGAGCAAATCCAGTCCAGGTATCGATTTGAGCTTGAGCACATGCGCACTTCGGAAAGATATTTCAAACGCTCCATTAGTTTGCTTGCAGCTTTACGAATGATGAATGAAAACAGTAAAGTAGTTGATTTGATTATTGGGCAATGTCTTCAAACAATGCCGTATGACAAACACGACCTCATCGACTACGTCAAATATGCCGTACGCGCGGCTAAAAGCATGTTTGATACTCGTATTGCACGAGCGTACCTGGATAGAATTAGTGTAAATTTCCAGCCGGGCCTTATGCCGCTCGGAACCGAGATAGAATTGAGTAATCTTGGCCACGCTGCCGTTGACCCGCAAAGGACCGCCCAAAAGGCGTCTGATTCTGTATATGACGGTTTTCGGTATTTTCACGATTTTCACCTGGACGTCTTATCCTGGAAACTTGGTGGTTATGTTGACGACCACACCGGCTCGACAGACCTGGCAAGACGCATCGGATTTTTAGAGCTTGCACCGGGTAGGCTGAACATCGAAGGAGAGCTGTCACGACCGGCGACTTCTGACCCCTGGCTTCTTAATCAGTTGATTCAGGAAATCATCCTTTTTTATCCTGTTCGTCCACACAGTTTGCATTTGTCATTCCAGCTTCGAAAACGTCAAATCGGCAATCAAAAAGTCCTGCCTTTAGGTTTTGTCAAGTGCCTGCTTGTCCTTGGCGGAGGCCCGGAATTAAAAGGTGCCGGACGCCTGTGGGTCTCAAGAATGGGATATGATGAAATAAAGCATTATGATTATGGCGAAGAGCTTGTTTTTGCAAGGACGAACAA
>Ga0315533_1001397_pt1 | contig 18381 bp, 19 predicted proteins | sample SalMarSW160130MG_FD_203081 | JGI IMG/M metagenome (GOLD analysis project Ga0315533, IMG submission 203081) | Salt marsh sediment microbial communities from the Plum Island Ecosystem LTER, Massachusetts, United States - Salt Marsh Sediment SW1601-30 ... | reverse complement strand
TATTTTTGTGTATCATTGTATAAAGGGTGTTTTTTATTTGTAATCACTTTAAATATAACTGATTAAGTTGTAATTAAAGAATAAAAACACCCTTTTTTATGAATATTTATGAATAATTCAGGTTAGAATAGGGCAGTTGAATTTTATTAAAACAAATTTTGCAACTACTATTGCTTTTAAGCAAAAGAAAGCGTAGGAATGTTAGTCTTATAATATTCAATCCGCTTTAAGTCAGTTTTTCTGAATATTTCTCTTTTGTGATCCTGCAATAAAAATCTGGACAATTTATTAAGCCACTAATTGATTTATTAATATTACTTTTTTATTCCTAATTGATGTTTTAATTGTTGTATGTATCCGATTTACATTGTACTATGTTTCAATATACTCGAATACAGATAATTGAGCTTCTTTGAAGGTTTTATAACTGTGGTGATAAACATGTTCGACTTTCAGTGTTTTAAAGAAGCTTTCTGCAACTGCATTATCCCAGCAGTCTCCTTTTCGACTCATGCTTCTTTCTACAAGCTTGTAGGAAGAGAGTAAATTTGCAAACTCATTGCAAGCGTATTGAATACCTCTGTCAGAATGGAAAATAAGCCTTCGAGTAATAAACCGATTCCTGACAGTCATCTTCCATGCAGCTATGGTTTTATCAGCTGCCTTTAAAGATCTGCTGAATGACCAACCAACAACTTTTCTATCATAGAGATCTATTATTACTGTTAAATATAGCCATCCCTGCAATGTTTTAATATAAGTGATATCTGATACCCATAGTGATATCTGATACCCATACCTGGCCTGGCCTGGTCACGTTGAAGTCCCTATTAAGCTTATTTTCAACTACCGGATAATTATGTCTGGAATCAGTTGTAATAATCCATTTTTTACGAATTATGCTCTTCAGGTTCTGCTTTTTCATCAATCGTGCTACTCTTGGTCTTGATACATGAAATCCTTCTTCCTGAAGCTTAATCGTAACTCTTGGACTGCCATAAATCCTTTTGCTGAGCTCGTAAATCTTTTTGATACCATCGGATAACTTTTGATTTTCTATAGAGCGCCTGCTTGGATTACGTGTCAGCCAGCTATAATATGAACTCCTGCTTACTTTTAATACTTTACACATCTTCTCAATGGGAAATATGGAGTTATTATCCTTTATGAATTGGAATATTTGCCATCGTTCTTGGAGAAAATGCTTACAGCCTTTTTTAAGATGTCACGTTCTATTTGTGCATCGTGCAACTCCTTTTTCAAACGGGCTATCTCCTTTTGTTCTTCGGTCAGGATCTTATTCCCCTGACCAGGGAAGCTTGCCTCTTTATAGGATTCCGCTTCACGCCTCCAGCGATAGATCAGTTCCGGCCTGATATCCATCTCTGATGCTAACGTGTTTATGTCTTTACGACTATAACTGAGTTCAACAACCATCTGTTTAAACTCGCGATCAAATTTTCTTCTTTTTTTCATATCCGTTAAATTAAGCATTTTAGCTTAACTTACTGTCCGGATAAATGTAGCAGTTCCATTGATAATCTTTAAAAACTATATTAACTGAAGCAAAGAAAAAGGCAAAAAATAGAATTTTTGATAAATGATCAAAATACATTAAATATCCCCAAAACTGGGTCGAACTTGAGTGTATTATGAATACTGAAAACAAACCAAGTAAATAAATCAGAGGGGATTGCCCTTCAATTGTCCGAATTTGAGTTTTTTTTGATAAATTATAAATTTTCAAGCAAAAATGAATAAAAAGGCCTGTTATGAATATGTACCCAATAATACCAAGGCTTAATAACATATTTTGGTGGCCGACATGCGCATCCTCGTGTTTATGATATTCATCCGAAAAACCCCAGCCAATAACAGGGCGTTCCCTGAATTTTTCCATCACTCTAGGTCCACGAACATCCAACCTTTGTAATGTTCCTTCGGCTGTTATATCTCCTTTGGCCAAGCTCTCCAAAGTGGTGAGCCGTTCATAAGATTTTTTAGTTTGCTGTTGAAGAAGTGGGAATTGATAAAGAATAAAATAGATAACAATTAATGATACAACAGTAAGGCGTATAACTCGTGTGCCTTTACGAGCTGACCAGAATAAAAGAAAAATTCCTATTAATAAAAAGCCCATTGCAATTATCCAACCACGTATTGCAGTTAGAAGAATTGTAAAAACAGCAAAAAGAATAATTATTATAAGGTAATTATTATTTACCCTTAATTTACGATTAAAATAAAAGTAAAATGCCTGTAGAGTTGAAAACAAAATTAAATATACAGAAGAGTATGCTCTCGAAGCGTCTTTTGTTGCAACAACTTCTAAAGATCTATAATCTATACCTCTTAAATAAGCGTCAATAGTATTACCTGTAGTATAAGAAAATAGTTGTGAAATTAAGGCAAGTATAACAAATGGAAAAATAAATAGACTCACCCGCCTGATTATTTCTTTATTATAAAAATATGCAGGAATAATGAAGATAAAACTCCATTGGCTAAGTGATCGAGCGTTAGAGATTATGTTGTCGGTATTCATCCCCAATAAAAAAGAATAAATTAAGACAATAAATCCAAACATAAAAAAATAAAGAAATTCTTTCTTAAATATAAAAGGATATGGTCTTTTTAAGCTTAAATATTTAATCAAATATAAGATTAGGAATAAGTCCTGAAAGCTTAATGAAATACCTGGAATTATAGGATAAATGGGAATTCTTATATCCCCGAAAGCTCCTGCTGAAAATAATCTTCCAGGGGCATTATTAATAATAAAAAACCAGACCAGGTAAACATAATCTAACTTTGTTCGATAAGCAGCAAGAAGGATTAATAGAAACACGAATCTGTTTATCCAAGCTTGAAAGAAGTAAACTGATACGAAACTGATGGAAAGCAAACTGATAATTAGTAACGTATCTTTCTTTTGCAGGGTCATTTTTTTGATTTGATTGAGATTCTCATACAACAATTTCCCTAAATTTGAGCAGCCTCGATTTTAATAGATTGCATTATTAGTTCTCTTGCAGGTCTGTACCAATAAGTATAATTAACAAGAAGCACTATATCAATATTATTCCCCGAGAATTTAAATCAATTTTTAGTCGTATTAAAATTCTATATTCTTTTTGCTAGAACCTTTAGAATAGTGAATAAGCTTATTTTATTTCTCAATTTAAGTTTTAAAATATTATGGTAAGAGAGATTTCCTATATTACTCTCAATCAATTGCTCTATTGATTTTTCCCTTTGTCTTGGAATGCTTTTAACTATATCATCTAAAATCCATTTGTTATACCTTGAGGTAGAAATGTTATTTACAAATGTATTTAAGAAATCATAATAACCATTTTTGGCTTCAATCCGCTTTTGCACATTCCCTATACTTGAAATATTTATATCCGACCATCGCCAATTGCATAATATTTTCGGAGAATATACTATTCCATTGTTCTTCGCAATTAGATACCAGGTAATATCATCACTTCCCCAAGCAAGAGGCAAATCATAAAAACCACCCACTAATCGTAATGCAGATGCCCTACAAAAGAAATCAATAACATATTGAAGCCTGTATCCTTGCAACCGATGCCAGATAAAGTCTAATACATCTTCATATTCTGGACAGGTGGCGGAATAGTTTATTGTCTTACCTTTTTTATCGATCTGACGTACTCGGCAATGAAAGAGGTTCACATTCTTGTATCTTTCTGCTAAATTAACCATCTCCATTAAAAAATCGGATCCGTAGATGTCATCATCAGAGAAAAGTACAAAATATTCACCTTTGGAATATTCAAGACATCGATTCCAGTTTTTTACAACACTTATTTGGCCAAGGTTTTCTTCATTTTTATAGTAACGTATCCTGTTGTCATCGAATGAAAAAACGATCTCTTCTACATTCTCAGGAGAATTATCATTCACTATGATTAGCTCAAAATCCGTATAAGTTTGATTTAAAACGCTCCTTATAGCTTCTTCCAAATATTTAGATTTAAAGGCGGGTAATCCAATACTTACCATAATCGTTTATGATTTTGTCAAAATTTAAAAAGAAGTACATGCTTATTAATTTCTATACTTAAATGATATTCTTCTGAAATACAGATTACTACTTGTTTTTTAAAAGCATTGATCAGCCCCAAGGTAACAATTATCGCCGATCATAATTGATACTTTAGTATCTTGATATTTATTACGCATAAGTGATTTATTCATATTAATATGGGTAATGAAAGTATACTGCATGGGAATAACCACATTATTACCAATTTGAACTTTATATCTTAAAGCAAAAAAGCAATTATTCCCAATAATAAGATTTGAGTAATCTTTACAATTATAAAATATTAATCTTATTTAAGTATCACAGTCATTGCTTATAGTAATACTGTTTCTTTTAAGAATAAGCTGTATAGTATTTTCATCCACTCTTTGGATGAATTGATTTGCTATATCAAAACCCAATAGAGTTTTTCTCCATTGAAAACGAAACAGATTCCAATATGAATAAAGGATTCTGAATAGTTTTCGGATTCCAAGACTAGTTTTCATCTATTTATTGAAGAAATATATCATTGACCGAAAAAATGATCACAAATAAAAAAAGAACAAACTTATTTGGCTTTCAACCTATAATTAGTCGATCCTTAAAAAGTAGTTAACGTGTTGATTATTAACAATTAATGTTAATAACATTAATTGATTATCTGCAAGGTAATGAGTAAATTCGATAAAACCCTTGCAAAATGAAAGGAAAAAATATCAAGAATCCACAATTAAATGTTTTTCGTGTTCCGTTAGTAAGTGTGATCGATATGGAGCATGAATTAGTCCTTCTGGCTCAGACCTGGATAATTATGATTATTCTTTTATTAATGGTATCAGTAAACAACAGCTAAAGCAACTGAGAGAGTGTATGTGGCTGGAGAAAATTTTTAATATCGTACTGATGGGTCCTTCCGGAACAGGAAAGACACTAATTGCTGCCGGACTTTGCTATGATGCACTAAAATCAGGTTACAGAGCTTACTTCCGGACAATGGAACAAATCAATGAAATATTAATAATGAAAGATATAACCAGATCAGCATTAATGGAATATAATAAACTCTTAAAGGCTCATTTGCTGGTTATTGATGATATAATGATGTTTGCCCTGGAGAAGAAGCAGGCTGTACAACTTTTTAATTTTATTAATCATCTCCATGAAAAAGCATCATTTATTGTAACAACCAATAAAAGCCCGGAGGAGTGGGTTAAGATGCTTGATGATGAAGTTATTGCGACTGCCCTGTTGGACAGGATCCTGTATCGTTGTGAAGTTATAAGATTATCGGGTAAAAGTTACAGGTTAAAAAACCGTAAGACTATTTTTAATTAATGATTTTGTTCTTTTATTTTTTTGTATGTTTAAATTGAAAAAATGGGCATTCTTAATTGCTGTTTTTTGTACATCCTTATTTGCCATTTTTTGTACATTGTAAGTTCCTGCTTACACTTGTCCATTTCTTTTTCAATATAAGGGCAATTTCCGCCAGAGGATTGGTTTCCCTACTATTTCCACCACTGGTTTGGGTCTATATTCAATTTATTAACACAGATGCATCCCCATCCCGCCACAGGGTATGACGGTTTTCATGATAATAGTTTACTTTCTGGTTTTCTTAATGATTCATAAAACTCAACCCATTAACAAGACAAATGTTAATTTGTCTGTTTGACTACTTTATAAAGGTAAATATTCTCTCTCTCTTCTGATACTCCAATTAAATCTTGATCCAGAAATATGTTGTTTGGCAAATAACGTTCTCCTTCAGCAAACAATACGTAATCAATTCCGTAAATCTCAATCAATTCAGACTTATTTTCCTGATTAATATTCATTGGTGTTAACACTACTCTATTTTCTGAGAAAACATTAAACCCTTCAATGTTTACTAATAATACATCATTGGGCTCAATTTGTGCCTTGCTGACCAAATCTAATGAGTTGTTAATAATTTCAGATCGCTCAATCCCTGTTTTTCTAACAACATTATAAAACTCAGTAATCTTAAATAATTGAACGCTTCCATAGAGTATTAACAAAATAATCAAAAATACTTGGTTATTTATGAATTGTTTATTTTTTCTTAAATAAGCTAATAATTCCTGAGTTGCAAAAGGTATTACAGGTAATAAAATCAATACATAATATCGTGTGCCTCCAAAATTATATATCAGAGCAAAAAAACAAAACGAAAATATAAACAAAATCAGAATAGTATCTTTAATATAATTATTCCCTTTATTCTTTCTAAGTAAAAAGAAAAGGACAAATGGTACCAAAAAGAAAAACAAATCTAAACTTAAATAAGAACTCAAAATATGAGCAATTTCTCTAAAATAAGTGTAAATCAAGTGAAAACTTTCGGATCCAAAACCGCTCCATCCTTCTATATTTTGAAAAGGAAAATCCCCACGAATAAGCTGAGCTAACGGATGCCCACTAATTAAATAAGAGCGAACAAACATCCAGGGTGACACAAATAGGAATGTTAAAATTGATATAATAAAGAAAGATTTGTAATCCTTACGAAATAAATGATGAAATAAAAATGCCGCAGCAAAAGGTATTGCTGAATATTTTGATAACAAAAAAATTGATAATGCAAATGAATACAGTAAATAGTTTACAAATCCAGATCTCTTATTTTTGACGAACTTAATGTGAGATAAAAAAGCAATAAAAAATGTTAGGATATAGAGCGCCTCGATATGAGCTCCAAAAGTAAATTTAAATATCACGAAATTAAGGCCTATGATTAAAACTGAAAAAAATAGAACGCTAAAGTCATTTGGAAATATTTTTCTAATAAATTGTATAAAAAGAAAAAGAAATACAACAAACAACAAAATATTAAAAACATTAGTTAGTAGAAAAAAAATGGCTGAATCAGATATTAAATATAAAAGGCTTAAAGAGAGAATATATAATGGTGGCATCCATTCCATTTTGTCTTTTATGCCATTGTTTTCAATATATTTTAGCAATAATTCTTTATCATCGATATGTCTTAACACTGATACATGATATCCTTTACCTTCGGCAAAATTAATAGCTGTTTCTATATACAGCGATGCATCATCACCTGTATTCTTGTCATTCCAGAAATGTAAAACCGGTAATCTTAACAATATAATCGTTAAAATGAGTATCCAAAGGTATATTGACTTTCTTTTAGTTTTAAACACTTTATTAAACTATTGTTTTTTCAGTACATTAGTATCATGTTTTATAAATCCCGTCAATCTACCTGACCCAAAAATTATTCCTGCTATAATTATGCTAGGGAAAAAATCAAGAGCATGTGCAATAATGGCAAAAGTCAGGGCCTGAGCTCTAGGAACCATAAAGATCATTAATGCACCCATTGCAACTACATGGTATACCCCTACATTGGCGATTGTTGAAGGTATTATCATTCCGAAGGTCCCTGCTGACACAATAAAAAAATATGCATAAAATGGTATTGTTATGCCAATATCTGTCAATATTAAAAAAAATGAGAAACAAGTTAGGCTCCATATAATAAGAGAAACCAGAAAAACATTTAAGACTTTCCAAAATGAATTAAAAATACTTAACGCTTGTACTATATTATCTATAACATGATTGACAAAAAGTTCGAATTTAGAGGGAAGATATCTGGTGATTTTTTTAAGTATATTAAGATTAAAAAATATAATAACAGCTCCAGTAAAAGTGATCAGTAGGAGAATTACAGAAATTATATTCGATTTAAAATTATTCATTAACGTTTCAGAAAATAAAATTGAAAATCCCAAAAATATTGAGATAATGAGAACATCAAAAATACGTTCGACAGCAATAGTCCCTAGTAAAAAGCTTCTACTTTCTTTGTTTTTCCTTGTTAGATACTCTGCCCGACCTATTTCACCCATTTTAAGTGGAAGTAGCTGATTGAGAGCATACCCATAAATCATAGCTTTGAAAACAAGTTTCAATTGAATATCAAATTCTTGCTTTATAATTATATGCCAGCGGACAGCCCGTAATAACATATTTATTAAGTACACTGCTAAAACCAAAATAATTATATACCATGATATTTTTTGAAGGTTCTTCCAAACTTCTCGTAAATCAACATAATAAATTATAAAAAGTATGGTTAGCAGACTAAAAAGAATCCCTAAAAGAATTTTAGTCTTGCTCCTTTTCATTTAAAATACTTTTAAACAAATCAATGTATTTTTCAGCTACAAAATCCCAATTCATAAAATTTTCAACAAAGATCCTTCCTCTGGTGCCTATTTCTTTTCTTAAATCTTTATCCTTAATTAATTGGACAATTTTCGATGTTGTAGTTTGTACAGAAATACCATCAGTAAATATGTAATTACTCATGTCTTTTAAAATAGCATTAGAACCGAATAAATCTTGAGGTGATTTGGAAAAAGTCGGCACACCCATAAGCATTGATTCAATAGTAGATGTACCAAGTCCGGAATATAATCCTGAAGTAATAGTGAAGCCAATAACCGAATTGCTTATCTCATCAATAACTTCCTTATGGGGTATTTCTCCTGTAAAAATCACATTCTTACTGATTCCCAATTCATGAACCATTTTTTTTGGATCATCTATATACACATGACCAACTATTTTATAAATCAGGTTAGGGTAATATTTTAACAATTCTTTAAATACTCTAATTGGAAACAAATAATTTCTTTGTTTAATAATAGATCCTATCCCGATTATCTGATCAATTTTATTATAATCATGAATGTGTTTTTTATAAACAGAAATATCTCCATTAACACCGTAAGGTATTATATAGGATTTATTAGCATTTTTTTTTGTATGAATCTCCGTAATGTACCTTTGAATTTCCTTATCCCACGAAACAATCTTTTTAGCAAATGGGAAAATTAGATATCCGACAACTAGTCGTTCAAGTATATTCAGGATTTTGTTTTTTATCTTATTTGCAGACTGCATTTGGGTTCCGACGCTAACAACTAAAGGAATCCTATTTCGCAGTGAAGAAAAAATTGCAGGAAATGCAATATCAAGATAATGGTTAATCAATAGAATAACATCAGGAGAAAACTCTTTAGTAATGCTATTGACTTTTACATAATTCCATGGGTATATTGAACAGAATCGCAAATGTTTAAAATAGTTTCGAATGGGGAAATAAATTGCAGGAATTCTTTTTAATGCAAATGAGTAATCCTGAACATCATCTAATTTATTTTTAGTTGCAACTACCTGTACTTTATGGCCTTTCCGGCTAAACGCTTCTGCTAAATTTCTCGAATAAAACGAGGTCCCAGTCTGTATAGGAGGAAACATCCCCGTAATTATTTGTATTCTCATAACAGGCTAATCTCTTAAATCTTTAATTACTCTGACAGGAGTTCCGTAAGCTAATGAAAAATCAGGAATATCTTTATTCACCAGACTATTTGCTCCGATGATGCAGTGGTCACCAATTTTAACTCCAGCTAAAATTGTACAATTTGCTCCAATCCAGATATCATTACCAATTAATATTTTGCATTTTTTTTCATATTCTTTCAATAGGCCTAATTCCCTTAGCTCCTTAGAGTTATTATGAGTAGAATCCGGGGAAAAAACAACTCCTGGAGCAATAGAGCAATTATCTCCAATCTCTAATAAAATTTCATCTTCTTGATAGTTGTCTACAACTGTAACGTTAGGATTTAAATATGTATTTTCCCCCAACTTAACATTTGTCTTTATCCAGCATTCTCTTCTGACTTTAGCATTAGGAAAATACATGGCCAAAAATCTTAAAAAACGTTTTGAATAAGAATTAAGATTCTGAGCTATATTTGTAAAAATCACATTCTCATAAGAGTCCATAAGTCTGTCTCTATAAAAACTTTAAATTTTCAAATTTTCGATTAATTTCCATGAAATAATAATTGTCTAACATTTGATGAACGGGTAGAGAGTAGATATCCAAATTTATCCAATATATTAAATCATAATCTATTAACTCCTCCGTCAAATAATTTAAATATTCAGATGGAATTATAAAAGGAAACAAATAAGGAGAGATGTTTTCAGAAATAATCTTGTAAGGTTTCATTGAATTATTGATGAATATCTCAGTTAGTTTCTTATAATTATCTCTCCTTGTAATTGCACTCTTCTCTAAATATTCAAAATAAGGTAATTCTTTATACTTTTCTAATAGAATTCCGGCATTATTGTATGGTAGAATTTTCTTTAATGAATAAATGGCATAATCACCAAGGGTTCCAATCCTGGCTCCATTATTAAAAAATGAAAAGGCTGATTGTGCACAATCTTCTGCTATTGGGATATTTCTCTTTTCGGCTATCTCTTGTAATTTAAATATATTTTCATTTGGAAAACCAAAATCATGAATGATAAAGATTAACTTGGTGTGATCACTTAAAGACTTTGATGGTTTACAAAAATTAAAAATCGTTGAAGTTACACAACTCGAAACATAATTTGTATTAAAAGTGCTGTTGATATAGACCTCATCAGTTAATTTAAGATTTAGTCTCTTTAATAACAAAGAGATCGCCTCTTTACCACAGGATAAATGATCAATTCCTTCTGCTAGCCTGAAGTTGTTGTGTTGTATGCCGATCTCAGTAAAATACTTCATTTACCAATTTCCATTTTTAAGGTATGCCTAAAAACGCCGATAGATCCAAAACTTTCTTTAAATCGAAAAATATTTTCACGCGCAATCATATTAATAGAGGAGGTACCAAAGTCGAACCACAAATTATTGTCTAACTGTGATTTAATCAAAGCTTCATAAATTAAAAGTGTGAGGGCTTGTGTTTCATTATACTCGGGATCATTACATAAATAAAAGGAAGAATCTGCATATTCGTTAACTTTAATATGCCCGATTCCTGCAATAGGCTTTGTATCGATGTAAGCGATATCATTCCAAAAGTATGCAGGAAACTTCTCACACAAATACTTCCACTCATCAAAGTTATGTGTTGGTTTTGTTCCATGTTTTGAAAATGTAATAACCATGACCTTCCAAAAATCATCTATTGATTGATTGAATTTAGTCTTAATATTTCCCTTGACTGCCTTCCTTGCCATATTTCTTGCTCTGGAAGAAAATAACTCATTTTCTATATCTCCTACTTTTAATTCTACAACACTGGAAATATCTGAGTTGATAATTTTGAACCCTTGTTCAAGAAAAGAAAAGAAAAATGTCTCTGATTTTACTTTTTCAAAAATTCTAATTGGTAAGGTGATGTATATTTCACCAACTTCAATTTCTTTAAGATAATTGATAAGAGATAAAGTAATTTCTTTGCTATCACGATAGTTTAAAACTCTTCTAGTTAAAATACCTCCATAACTGGCTCCATATGGTGATTTTGCAATTCTTATTCCATCTTTGTCGAATATTGCTAAAGGCATTACAGCAAAAAGCGTATCACCTTTTAACCAAATTAAATGGTTTTCATATTTTTTAAATTTATCACCATGATATTCTAAAAAATCAAGTCGGTGAAAAATTGTGCCATTATTTGAATCTTTAACAAATTTGTTCCATTTGTCAAACCATGCCGGGGTATATTCAGTTAAAATATATTTTGACATATTACCAATATTTTTGGTCATTAAAAGCTAATGCCGGGTAATTGTGCTCCATAAAACATCTATAATTTACAGGATCTAAGTCCATTCTATTTGCTTTCAACATACCCTCAGCTACTTTAAGTCCTGCAGAATGTAAATCAATAACAGCTTTATTATCAATAAAATCAGTTGTAAACGACATATAAGGAAAGGGTTTGGGTTCCCGGGGAATACAATTTGTATAATCCTGCAGCTCTATGTTACCTGAAATATGTAGGATTAATCGTTCCTTTATGTCATTTTTATTTATAAATGCTTCCTTTTTTTTATCGCCAATAACAATTCTTGCTGAACTGTATTCAGCAACAATGATACAATTGAAATCATCCAAATTTACATTGCTATTGTAATCAATCATAGCTTTATATCTATAACCGTTCTTCTCTAAAGCTATTATTATTGGATTGACGAATTTTTCTGAACCTAACACCAATACATTTGAAGAATAAGGACTCTTTTTGCTATGCAAGAGCCAGTACAAAGATATAAGCCCAATATAATCGATTGTTCTTAACCTTTCATCCGATTCATTAGTACCATAGACTTTAATGCCTTTAAATTTACATGAATTAATATCCAATTCATTTGACCTGAACTCCCAGGGTTCCCACATTAAAGGGATAACACATTTATTACTAAGCTTTGTTATGAATTCTCTATTAATTGGTCGTAAAAAACCTGTATTCGTAACAATATCTAACTCTAAGAAAGGGACATTTTCCAGTGATCTGATAATATTAATCTTATTTTCAATATGAAATTCCTTTGCCAACTTGTATGTTTGCTTTTTTACCTCATCAACAGAACCATATTTTGAATCCTTAGTATATGCATAAACCTTTGCGCCAGCTAGAGCAGCAATAATTGGTGTAACAACAAAATTGCCAGTAGCTGCTTCTGTCAGTACCAATTTTTCTGATAAATTCAGATCAAATTTTTCTAAAGCATCAAGAATTTTCTTTTTCAACAGAAGTATTTTAATTTTGATGTAACCATTTCAATTTCACGTTTAGTAAGATGCATACCAATCGGTAAAGCCAATCCCTGTTTGAACGCTTTTGTTGCATTTGGATAATCATCATCACTAAAACCATACTTTTTTCGATAGTATGTTAAACAATTAAGTGCCTGTGCCCCTAAATTAGTTTCGATTTCATGCTTTTTTAGTTTATGTATAAGTGAGTCTCGATCGCCGTCAACGATCAACACATGATAGGTCTGATAAATATGCTTGCGATCATAGAATGAGTTGGGGGTATCTATTTTACTCACATTAGTCAGCAACTTTGCATATAAACTGGCCTGATCAATTCTCTGATTAATGATTCCCTTTATTCCCTGTAATTGTGGAATACCCACTGCAGCTTGGAATTCAGTCATCCTGTAATTAAGCCCTGCTCTTATAAAATCCTGACTCCCGTCTATTTTTTTTAATCCATGATTCCTTAACAAATCAATTTGTTCAGCCAGCTCTTTATTTGAAGTCACTACAATACCACCCTCACCTGTTGTAATAGCTTTACGTGGGTGAAGACTGAAACACCCAATATCACCTAATGTTCCAACTTTTTGATTGTGATATTCGGATCCAAGTGCACAGGCCGCATCTTCAATAATACTTAAATTATGTTTTTGAGCTAACTGAAATATAGGTTCCATGTTTGCAGACTGACCAAACTCATGCACCGGTATAATTGCCTTTGTTTTAGGCGTAATTCTTTCTTCAATCAAAAAATCATTTATACAAAAATCCGATAAATTTATATCAACAAAGACAGGTGTCGCTCCCATGACTTCAACTACATTAGCTGTAGCCGGAAAGGTAAATGCAGGGACAAGTACTTCATCGCCAGATCGAATATTCAGGGCCATCAAGGCTAGATGAAGTGCAGCTGTCCCGCTCGAAACCATCTTCACATAAGGAACCTGAAGATATTCTCCTACCAGTTTTTCAAATAGTTCCACATAATTACCCTGGATCAGGTTTCCTGAATCAAGAACAGATTTTACAAGATCGTAAGCTTCTTTTGGAATATATGGTTTAGCAAGTCTGATCATTACATCAAATTGTTCTTAATCCATTCTCCTGTTTTTTCAATACCATACTCCAGGTCATATTTAGCTTTGAATCCCAAAATCCGTTCTGCTTTTTCAATTGAAGGTATCCGTAATTCTATATCAGCCGAAAGGGGCGGTTTGAAGATAATTTTTGATTTGGAATTCAATACGCGTAAAACTGTTTGTGCCAGACCATATATCGTAACAACTGCACGGGCATTCCCAATATTAAACGATTCTCCAATTGCTTTTCGGTTTTCGATACAATGCATCAGTCCATCAACAAAGTCTTCAACATAGCACCATGCCCTGATCTGATTCCCATCACCGTAGATAAAAATATCTTCGTTTTTTAATGCACGTTTTATGAAAATCTGTAGTGCTCCTTCTCCTGTTTGTCCCGGACCATAAACATTAAAGGGGCGTACTGATACTACAGGCAGGTTGAATTCTTTGAAATATGCCATTGCAAGATGTTCTCCAGCTAGTTTGCTAACTGCATATGTCCATCTGGCTTCGCCTGCTGATCCTGAAACAGTTTCATCACTTTCGGCTGACTTGAAAGCACGTGAACCAAAAACCTCGCTTGTTGAAAAGTCTATAACACGATCCGATACTTTATGTTCTTTTGATGCTTCAAGAACATTAGCGGTACCGATTATATTTACACGCATTGTATATGTAGGTCTTTTTATAACTGAATCTATTCCGGCAATGGCAGCAGCATGAATAACAATGTGACATCCTTTCATACTATCATACACCTGCCCGTAATTTAATACATCCTCCTTAATAATTTTAAGATTCTTATGCTTTGAAAAAGGTGAATTACTTAATGTATCACGATGAAAATTGTCAAAAGCAATAATTTTGTTTTGTTCAATCAGCCTTGAAATAAGAATATTGGCAATAAAGCCAGCTCCTCCTGTAATTAGTATCCTTTTATTACTTATCATTAGTAAATAGTTTTTCTCACTCAACTTTCATCAGTATAGTATTCCTTTGCTTTATCAGAATATCCATATCTCGAATTTATATAATCTCCATAGTAATTATAGCCATACAAATATCCATACCCGGCTGAATATCCGTATCTTAATCCATAACCATAGTAGCCTGTCAGACTGATATCGTTCATGACAATGCCAATACTCTTGATGTTTTCATTCCTGTAAAGCTCGTCAATCAATTCAAGAGTGTTTTTTGAACTATGCTTTTGCCTTACAACAAAAATGTAAAAGTCTGCAAGGCTTGAAAGTAGCAACGCATCGGTTACAATTGCAACAGGAGGTGTATCTATTATTATGAAATCAAATTTCTTTCTTGCTTTATTAACAAACTCTTTCATTGCTGCCGATTCAATAAGCTCTGCAGGATTAGGGGGTACCGGACCTGATGATGTATACCAGAGGTTTTTTATTTCTGTTTTCACTAAAATATCCTCAATTTTACTCTCTCCTATCAGAAATTTGCTTATACCATCGCTGTTATCTATCCCCAGGATCTTGTGGGTCTTTGGTTTTCGTAGATCAAGTCCTACCAGTAATACCTTCTTACCGAGCGTGGCGATTATAGCTGCAAGATTGGCCGAAACAAAGGTCTTGCCTTCGGCAGTAATTGTAGAACTTACGGCAATAACAGGATTTGGTTTATCTTTTAAAAAATATTTCAGATTCGTACGTACCGACCTGAAGGATTCGGAAAGCTTTGAGCCCGGCCGCTCAGCTACCGGTATTTCGGTTTTAAGTGTGTTATGACTTATAAATCCTATTACCGGAGCGCTTGTCCCTTTTTCAATATCTTTCTTATCAATAATTTTATTATTTAGATAATCTATCAATAATATTCCCAGTATGGGAAAAAACAATCCGAGGGCCAGTGCCATCATAAGGTTTTGCCTCTCTTTAGGCTTGATGCGTGAAATATTATATGCTCCGGCATAATCAATGATCCGGTTATCAGAAACATTTGATGCTTTAGCAATACCTGCTTCCGCTCTTTTTTCAAGCAGAAAAGTATAGACTGTATTATTTATATCAAATTTTCTCTGAATATTTATCATTTGTCTTTCTGTTGAAGGAAGCTTTCTTATTTCTTTTTCAATATCAGATAACCTTTTGTCAGCATCTGCAAGCGAATTTTTTATGGTCAGAAGTCCATTATTTATATTCTCACTTATGGCTTCCCTTGTTGTTACTATATTTGCCTCCAGAATTTTTAATGGTTCAGTCGATTCATAAAGATTCATTGCCAGTTGTTTTTTCTGCTGCTGCAATACCGACAGCTCATCCACCAGCCTTATCAGAAGCTGGTCAGAGACTCCCATAACAGAGGGTGCAACGATATCGCCGCTCTCTGTCTTGGAATCTATATATTCTTTAAGATATTTATAATAATTCTCCTGTAACAAAAGAGCTGTTCTTTCCCCGTCAATCTGTTCCAGCTTATTCTGTATCACAGCTCCTTCACGACTTATATCAATAAGCCTGTTAACAAGCCTGAAACTTTCAAGATCACCTTCTGCAAGGTGAAGCGAATCAGATATCGTTACTAGTTGATTTTCAATAAATTCAATGGTTTGGGCCGCAGTCTTGTTTTTAAACTCCAGGCCAAACTGTATATAAACATCCATCAGCTTATTCAGGTAATCGACTTCCTGTTCTGGAACAAATCCTGAAGTTGAGAGTGTCACAAGTGAAGCTTCCTCTTCAATCGGTGTAATAGAGAGCTTGCTTCGGTAATGGTTTGCCAGTGACGCCGGGCTTGTAAAATAGAAATAATACTTATTTGACGCATCAGGGTCAAAGTCTATACTTTTACTATTCCTTGGATTTATTCTGAAATCAAATCCCATTTCATTGAATCTTTCGCCGAAAGTCATCTCTTTCTCAAAATTCTTATCTCCATTTATCACGAGCTTGTACCTCTGATCAGATAATATTTTAACCTCCACTTTCTGTTCGGAAGTCTGTTTTAAAAGTGAGTCATAAACAACAATAAAAGGAGATCTGTTGTACATCCGGGATTCCACTATTCCTCTCCTTCCAACTCCAATATATTCAACATGAAACCCAGGTAGTTCCTGCATTACCCTGTAGTTAAGAGTATAAGATTTAAGTATCCCGATCTCATTTTTGAGATTCTGTTGATTCTTATATGCTTCTACGCCAGGGAATATATTTTCCATCCCTGAAGTTACACCTCCCAACTGGTCATCTTTTATCAAAAGTGTAGAAGAAACAACATAAACCTCTTCCGACCATCGGTTAATGCCATAGGCAATACTTATTGAAATAAACAAGGCAATGGCAAACCAGTACCAGTTGCTTATGAAGAGGGAGATGTAGCGTTTGAAATCGATACCTTCATCTTCTGCGGGTAAATAATAATAAGGTTCCTGGGGGTAATTGTTGGGGGAGTGGGGGGTGTTCATATTTCAGAGTTTAGTGTTTTTTGATTTGTGAATTGTGATTTTTTTAGAGCAAATAAAGCACAAATCCCGACTCACAAATCACAAATCACAAATCGGCTTTTCTGCTGGTTAAGTTACAACTCTTTGATAAACTCTCCTACACGAAGGATCCGTTTACTGTTTGTTTTTGTTAAAAAGAAGGTGCTCGAAGTCTTTCATCTTCTTATTAAGGTCAACTGTTTTGAGCATTTTCGCTGTTACCTGTTTAAGCCATTAAGATTGGAAATTCCGGTATGCGGCACGGCCTGACCAGATTTACATCATATTCTATAAGTGATCATCCGTGTGTGATTCAAGATAAAAGACAAAAGTATAAAGATAAAAGTTTGATCAAGATAAAAGACAAAAGTATAAAGATAAAAGTTTGATCAAGACAAAAGACAAAAGACAAAAGATAAAAGATAAAAGTTTGATCAAGACAAAAGACAAAAGACAAAAGATAAAAGATAAAAGTATAAAGATAAAAGTTACTAAATGATGATTGATTGTTTATTTTGTATATTATTGATTAATTGATATTTACTTTTGCTATTGACCTTTCTTAATTTCCTTATCTGCATTTTTGGACTATAGAGCCAAGGATGTTTTTTAGTTCTAAAGATTCGTTTATAAGATAATCAAGTTCGGATTTATTTACTTCTCTAATAGTTCTTTTTATTATTTTCAGCCAATAATGTGATTCCCGCATTTCACGAAGAGATATCCTGACTTTATTGGTAAAATCAGCCCTGGAAGATCCACCCTGGGATTCCTCATAATTAGCTCCACTGGACATTGAACTTTTTGCCAGCTGTTCCCTGATAATTTTGTTTTCCGTAGTATAAGGAATTGTTTTCAAAAACTCAATAACTCTTATAGCAAATTCAAAAAGCCTCTCTCTCAGATCATTTTTTTTGTTTTCCACTTTTGTCTTATTGCTTTAATCTTTTTATCTTATCTTTTGTCTTGTGACTTTTGTCTTTTATCTTATCTTTTGTCTTGTGACTTTTGTCTTTTATCTTTCCAAAAGTAAACTATATCTCTTTAAATTCTTCAAAGAAAGCTTTTTTATCCATTTTTAAATGCCTTAGAACTTGCTTCACAATAAATTCCGGAACCGGATCAATATGTGTTTGTATTGTGATTGGTCTGTCCATACCTGATTTTGACCATT
>Ga0315533_1001395_pt1 | contig 18422 bp, 16 predicted proteins | sample SalMarSW160130MG_FD_203081 | JGI IMG/M metagenome (GOLD analysis project Ga0315533, IMG submission 203081) | Salt marsh sediment microbial communities from the Plum Island Ecosystem LTER, Massachusetts, United States - Salt Marsh Sediment SW1601-30 ... | reverse complement strand
CACATTCGGTAGCCCGTCGGCGTGTAATCAATAATATTCTTTTGTCAACTCATGTGTCAGTGTTAAGTTGATGCTACTATTGCCAGCCCCAATTTTCCTGCCGGCGATTATAGTTGCCACCCCGCGTTAGCCGGTCCAGTGGAGAAAACTCGCGCTGCTCAGCAAAGGCTCGGCTGACCTGAACGAACTTGGTGTAACGCAGCACCATGTAGAGGGTGGCGTGTCCCAGGAGGAGCCGCAGGGCGTTCATGTCCATGCCGTTCTCCAGGCATCTGGTGGCGAAGTAGTGGCGAAATCGGTGGGCACCGCCGCCGCTTCTCACCCCGGCCCGCCGCTTCAGTCTGGTGATCATGATCTTGATGGCGTGGACGGTCATGGGCTGCCCGTCGTCGGTCAGCCACACCGCGTCGCCGCCTTCCCGACGCTGCTGGTTAAGGTAGAGTTTCAGGGCCTTTCTGGCTTGGCCGTTGAGTGGCACCGAGCGATGTTTGTTCCCCTTGCCCAAGACGCGGCACTGCTGCAGGTGGGGTTCCAACTCGGAGAGCTTCATCTCGGCCAGCTCGGTCAGGCGCAGGCCGGTATCGACGAAGACGGAGATCATGGCCTGGTTGCGGACGCCCAGGTAGCGGTCACCGTGCTGGATGTCGTGCTCGCAGACGCCTAGCATGGCGTTCACCTCGTCGTCGGTGTAAGGCTCGACATCCTTATATTGAGGGCTGGGGAGCCTCATCCGTAGCGCCGGGCTTTCCTTCAGGTACTCCTCATCCTCGCACCAGTTCAAAAATGTTTTCGCGACCCTGAGGTAGTGGTGGACGGTGGCCGGGGAGGCCTTTTTAAAGGTGCAGCGGCGCCCGTCGCCGGCCCAGCGGTGCGGCTCGTTGGCCAGGTACTGCATGAAGTCGCGGAGATGCTCCCGGGTAATCTGCGCCGGCTCCGGCCAGTCGTGCCGGGCGGCGAAGTAGAGCAGGCCGTCGAGACACATGGTATAGTACTCCAGTGTCCGATAGGAGAGGGGTCGGCCCGTCCTCGGGGAGAGGCGGCAGGCCTCTAGAAAGCGGGCGACGAGCTCGGGGAGTGACAGTGCCGGTGGTATCAAGCCCTGTCGATTTCTGTCGGGTATGGTCAGGTCCTGTCGTGTTCCGGCATCTTTCGGAAAGCTCCGGTATCTGCCGGCAAGTTCGGGCATGTTCCGGGTTCTGGTAGCGGTAACCATTTTTTCATTTTGCCAATCCGATCTTGCTGCTGTAACCATTTTTTCATTTTGCCGATCCGACCTTAAGCAGGTATTCTGCTTGTATATTTTTCTCAGTTTTAAGGCTGATTACCCGCCAGTTTACTCCGCTACGTGTAAAGCAGGTGCTCTAACCAACTGAGCTAACCGCCCGGGTTCCGACCGTATATCAATTCTAAGCAGAAAAATCCATAAAAATCAAGCAGTCGGCCGTTTTAATTTTAAGATATCCCCCCTTCCGAGGTTGACGATAGCGCTCCGAAAAAAGTATTATATGGCGGAGTTCAAGCGATATATCGCTTCCTCTATTATCAAGCGCCCGGCGAAAAATCATGGATACGTTAAATATTATCGTTTGCGTTAAGGTAGTCACCGACCAGGAAGCTCCCGCTTCCACCTTCAAAATCGACCCCGAAGGACGGCGCGCCCTCCCCGGTCAGGGCGTCCCGCCGGTCCTGAATCCCTATGACGAGAACTCCCTCGAAGCCGCCCTCAAGGTAAAGGAGCAGCACCCCGCTAAAATAACGGTAATCAGCGCCGGTAAATCCGTACCCAAAGCGGTCATCAAAAAAAGCCTGGCCGTGGGTGCCGACGACCTTGCCGTCATCGAGGACGACGTCTTCGAGGATGCCGACAGCTTTACGACCGCTTATCTCCTGACCGCGGCCGTCAGGAAACTGGGAAATTACGACCTTATTCCCATCGGCAGGATGGCTTCCGATACCAATGCCGGGCAGGTAACTTCCAGAATGTCCGAACTGCTCGGCATCCCCGGTATCACGCTAGCCCGGAAAATAGAAGTCAGGGACTCATGGCCGCCCAGAAACAACCCTTCACCACCTGGCATTCCGGCGACCTGGATATCGATTCAGCCAGATTGAGGCAAAGGAAACCTTTGAAACTGTTCATACCCGAAAGGGAGGTACAATGCGATAGAGTGGCAGGAGATACACCGGAGGAAGCCGGGGCCAACCTGGCGCTTAAACTCCGTGAAATGAATCAAATTTAACCACGGTCATCCCTCGAGGAGAATGGTGGCCGGGGACATCAGGGAGGCAATGAAATTGATATCATAGCTCCCGAAGACTATGAAATTCCGAAAGGAGATAAATAAAATGGCAGCAGAGAAAATGGAATGGATGGTAAGCGGAGACTGCACCGAGGCCTGCACCTCGCCGCCGGTGTGCCCCTATTACTGGGGTTCGAGCACGCCGACAGACCTCCACAACGGCGTCAACCAGTGCGAAGGCGCTTTCACTTTCCATATCAAAGAGGGATATTACGGCGATGTTGACCTGAACGGGCTGAATGCCGGCTTCGGCTTCAATTCGCCCATAGGCGGCATCACCGCGCAAGCCCCGTGGAAAGCAATACTCTATATCGACTCGAAGGCGGACGCGAAACAGGCCGCCGCGCTGGAAAAAATCTACAGGACCGCATGGTCGAACATGGGAGAAGTGCTCAAGGTAAAACGCGCCCCGATGACCTTTAAAAAAGAGCCGGTGGGGTCGGCTTCCCCACCCGGCTACAAGCACACCGTCGCGTGGCAGGGCGCCTATAACATGAAAGCCGACCCCATTATGACCATGAACGGGCTGCCCAGATATATCAGCGGCATGATGGGCGGCTTAATCTACGTGGGCAAGTCCGCGGAAAACAAGTTCAGCGACCCCGACTTGCCACGGGGCAGCTGGGACCGGCCGGAAATGAGCAACACGTACTACGAGTTCGCGCTCAATCCGGAACAGCTCCAGTGGGTCCCCTAGCATCAAATAGTACTATATTGCAATTTAGTTCACACTATGTTAAATTGCAGAATAAATAATATGAACGGTTTTTTCTGGCTTTTTTTAATATCAGCCAAATAATCATGTATATGTAATAACTTGAAATTTAACCGGCAACTCGTTAATATGTTTGGGTACACCAATAACCGGTCACGCCGTATAAAAACAGAGAACCCATGCCGGAGGGCTAAAAGCTCAATATAGGTTAAGGAGGTAAACAAACATGGCAAAGGATTTATGCAAAACACTGGCTGACCTAAAGGAAGACGAAGCGCTGGCAATCGTAGAGGAAAGGCTAAACGCAGGCGACGACCCCTTGGGAATCCTCGATGATGCCAGCCGTGCCATGGAAATCGTGGGCACTCGTTTCTCTAAAAGCGAGTATTTCATTCCCGATCTGGTATATTCCGGCGAAATACTGAAGAAAATTAACGAGCTGGTCAAGCCGAAACTGGTCAAGGAAGGGGCGGCCAAGACAGGGGGCAAGGTCATCATAGGCACGGTCGCCGGTGATATCCACGACATCGGCAAAGATATCGTCGCCTTCATGCTCGATGTCAATGGCTTTGATGTGATTGACCTTGGCGTGGATGTGTCGGCGCAGAAATTCGTCGATAAGATAAAGGAGACCAGCGCCCCCGTCATCGGCCTGAGCGGATTCCTGACACTGGCCTACGACTCCATGAAACAAACCATTGAAGCTATTCAAGCCGCCGGACTAAGAGACAATACCAAGATTATGATCGGCGGTGGTCAGATGAGCGACGAGATAAAGAAGTACACCGGCGCCGATGCCTATGGTAAAGACGCCATGGTAGGTGTATCCCTGGCCAGGAAATGGGCGGGTGCTAAATAATAAACCTCACCGGATGATACACAGGAGGTAATAAAATGGAAAAGAAAGGGGAAGCGATGACATCGGAAGAAAAGCAGGAAGAGCTATTCGCCAAGTGGATTTCGCCGGAGGGCGTGGAATTTGCCAGCCCCGAAGCCGAGAAAGCATACAAGGAAAGAGCGACCAGGATAAAAGACGCCATCCAGATGAAGAAGTTGCCGGACAGGGTGCCGCTTTTTGTCGCTCCCAGCTTCTTCCCAGCTTATTATGCTGGAATAACTCCTCAGGAAGCCATGTATGACTACGACAAGTGCTGCAAGGCATTCAAAAAATTTGTGATGGACTTTGAGCCGGACGGGAACCTTGGCGCGTATGTACCCGGACCTGGGAAGTTCTTTGAGATTCTTGACTACAAGTTATATTCCTGGCCGGGCCATGGGGTCGCGCCTGAGCAGTCGTACCAGTGTAACGAGGGCGAATACATGACGGCGGATGAGTATGATGCCTTAATTGACGACCCGTCAAATTTCTTCAGTAGTACCTATCTGCCGCGCGTGTTCGGCGCCTTAGAGGGTTTTAAGATGCTTCCCGCTCTCACCGGCATACTTGAAATGTACGGGGTCGCCATCAACTTCATCCCCTTCGGTCTACCTCCCGTTCAAGCCACCTATAAGGCGCTTTTTGACGCTGGCGCTGAAGCCTTGAAATGGATGGGAGCCATGGGTGCCTTCAATGCCGAAATAACCGCCGCCGGATTCCCGCTCATAGCCTCCGGATATACCAAGGCACCCTTTGATGTAATTGGCGACACCCTCCGGGGAACCAGGGGTATCATGGTGGATATGTACCGCCAGCCGGACAAGCTCCTCGAAGCCATGGACAGGCTGACCCCGTTAATGATTAAGATGGGGGTAAGCACAGCTCAGATGGTCGGACACCCCTTAATATTCATGCCTCTGCACAAAGGGGCTGACGGCTTCCTCTCCGATGAGCAGTTCAAGAAGTTCTACTGGCCCGCCTTCAGAAAGGTCATGATGGGCTTGATTGCTGAGGGGATCGTACCAATGCTGGCGGCTGAGGGGCATTGGACCACGCGTCTGGAGATTATGAGCGACTTACCTAAGGGCAAGACCCTGTGGATGATCGACCAGAGCGAGATGGCTAAAGCCAAGAAAACGCTGGGCAAGGTTAGTTGCCTGTTCGGCAACGTGCCCTCCGACCTGTTGGTCGTCGGCACACCCCAGCAGGTGAAGGACTACGTCAAGAACCTCATCGATACCTGCGCCAAGGGCGGCGGTTATATCGTGAGCAACGGCGCTTTCTTTGACCAGGCCAAACCGGAGAACGTCCACGCCATGGTTGACGCCGCTATGGAATTCGGCGCCTACAAATAGACATATAACGGGCGGAAAATGTAAAATAAAGGGGGTTGCCCCGGGACATCCTGGGGTAACACCCCCTTTAATATTATCCGAGGTAGCCAGACATGCCGGTAATCAGTGATATCCGCCTGAATCTTAAAAAGAACGAGGTATTGCGGCGGCAGGGATTCAGGGGACATACCAGAATCAGGCCGGAGATAAAAAACATGGTTCTGGAACTGCTCGAAAGCACGGAGAGCACTCACCTTCTAGAACCGACCACCGCCTATGAATTCTACCCGATAACCGGAATAGAGCCGGACAGGGTGTTGCTGCAGGGCGACGCCGTGGTAAACGGCTCACTACTACCTTCAACTTTCCCGGAAGCTAAAGAGCTGGCCGCTATCGTCTGCACTATCGGCCCCGGACTGGAAAAACAGGTAACGGAATACAGCCAGGGTGGCAAGACCTTACGCGCGATGCTGCTGGATGGCATCGGGAGCGCCGCCGTGGATATACTGGCCCAGGAAGCCTGCCGCTTCGTCTCCGGGGAGGCTTCAACGCGCGGCTTACAGAGGAGCAGCCCCGTCAATCCGGGTATGCCCGGCTTACCCATCACGGAACAGTGGAATCTGCTGGAACTGGTCCATGCCGGTAACATCGGCGTGAGCCTGACATCCTCGGGCGTCATGGTGCCCCGCAAATCAACTTCCATGATAATCGCCACAGGACCGAAGATGGAAACGTGGACACAGGCCGATGTCTGCGCCCGCTGCAACCTGCGGGATACCTGCCCCTACACCGTACTACATAGTTAGCAAAACCAGCTTATCCCTATAGCATCACGGTGCCACCGTCGATATAGAGCACCTGCCCAGACATGAAATCGGAATCAGCCGATGCCAGGAATACGGCCGCCCCCACCAGGTCACCCGGCTGCTCACGCCGCTTCATAGACTGCTCCGAGGCAGCCAGTTCGAACGTCTGATCGCTACCATCCTGTTCCAGACTGGCCTCGGAAGCTGTGTATCCCGGCGCGATGGCGTTGACATTGATATTCGAGGCACCCAGGGCGTGGGCCAGGGCATGAGTCAACGTATATACGGCCCCTTTGCTGCAGGAATACGGCAAAAAGAACGGAGCCGCGGGGACCCGGGCAACATTCGAGGCCACGTTGATAATTTTACCCTTACCCGCTTTTTCCATCAGGGGGGCTATCGCCTTACAGACCAGCCAGGTTCCACGGACATTCACCGTTAAGATTCGGTCCCATTCTTCGGGCGTCCAGAGATTCCACGGCTTGGCGTTAAGGCCGCCCCATACGGCTGCATTATTGAGGAGAATATCCACCCTGCCATACTTCTTCATAACCTCGTCAGCTATCTTCTGGGGCTGGTCCTCGTAGGAAATATCGGCCTCCACTATAGCTACTTCCCCGCCTTTAGCTTTTACCTCATTAACCGTGCCTTCAGCCCTTTTAAGATTGGTGGTGGTTAATAGTAGTTTGGCCCCTTCCTCGGCGAACCTCAGGGCGAAGGCCTTCCCGAGACCACGGCTGGCCCCCGTGATGATAGCTACCTTGTCCTGTAATACTGGTGACATGTCTACCTCCTTTTCTTTTTTACGATTAAAACCACATACATTATATAATAATATTATATATTTATCCCGTTATCTTTCTGCATGGTAATACCCGCCACAAATGTCAGTAAGAATAGAGGTTCGCACGGATTATTTAAAATTTCTTTGCTCAGATTCGCCCAGGATATAGCCCAGAGCCAACCTGAAAAATCTACAACAACACCTCATGCATGTCAAGTTCAGGGTTTCTACATGATTATCAGTATTGACAGTTGAGGTCAGCCCCCTGAAATTAACCCCGCTCAGGTTTGACAATCCTGTGCCGCTAACCTATTATTATTTATGTTATCCCCCAAATTTACAGGTTGCTTCGCGGGGCGTAGCGCAGCTTGGTAGCGCGTCTGAATGGGGTTCAGAAGGTCCCCGGTTCGAATCCGGGCGCCCCGACCATAACCACTCCCCCAACTCTTTAGTGAACCTATCCCCCTGTGTCCCCCTTCCCTTGAGGATTGATGAAGGGAAGGGGGAATAATTTAAAGAGGGGCTGACGCCCCTCTCAGACACCCCGACGTAAATCCTCAAAATCACAGGGTGAAGTCAATCTATCATCTGCACCTATTGAGATAGCGCGAAAATTTAGGGACGATTGTATGGACTACTGCAAAAGTAACAGTTTACAAGCATTTTTTGATATATAAAGAAATAGTTGATTTAGGTATGATGGTAACCCCGCGTCATACCTAAATCCGCCGAATCCCCGCCGTAATTCCCCAAAATACCCCACCCATTTGCCCCCTCACCCCTCTTCATACTATAATTATCTGGTTGGATAATCCCCGTAGCGTTCTTTAATTCATCGTTTAAATTAGCTTCAGGAGGGGCTTATGCTGAGCTGTTACCGCATCCTTGATTTAACTACCGACAGGGCTTTCATCTGCGGCCGGGCCCTCAGCGACTTCGGGGCGGGGGTCATCAAGATTGAAAAGCCCGGCGGCGACCCCGCCCGCTTCAAAGGCCCTTTCTATAAAGACGACCCCGACCCCGAGAAAAACCTGACCTGGTTCGCCTTCAACTCCAACAAGAAAGGCATTACCCTTGATATCGAGACTAAAGACGGCAAAGAGATATTTAAAAAGCTGGTCAGGACGGCGGACGCCGTGCTGGAGTCCTTCGCCCCCGGCTACCTCGACAGCATTGGCCTGGGCTATGAAGACCTGAGCCAGATTAACCCCGGCATCGTGCTGACCTCCATGACCGGATTCGGGCAGGAAGGCCCGTACCGCGACTACAAAGACCCGGACATCGTGGTGCGGGCGCTCGGCGGACTTATTTATACCGCCGGCTACGATGACCGCCCCCCGCTGACCGTCAGCTATCATCATACCCACTACCTCGGGGCCATGAACGGGGCCGCCGGCACCATGATTGCCCTGAGCCAACGCGCGCTGACCGGCCAGGGACAGCACGTCGATGCCATCACCCAGCAGGCCCTGGATGTCGTCTGCTCGGCGGAAATCGAAGGCCCTTACGCCCTGTTCGGCGAGATTCCCACGCGGCACGGTCGGGCGCGGGCGGCCGTCACCCTCAAGGACGGCTCCACCTTCTACAATCCCCTGCTCTGGGAGTGTAAAGACGGCTACATCGCCCTCAACCTCCTGCTGAACCCCACCGCCGCCAAGAACAACCTCAGCATGATGGATTTCATTAAAAGAGACGGCATCAGCATCGGCTCCTTCGAGCACTGGGCCTGGGAGAAAAAAAACTGGGGGGACATGAGCCGGGAACAGGCCGAAGAGCTTATGGAAATATTCAGTAAGTTCTTTTTGAACCATACCAAGGACGAGCTGCTCAAACTGGCTACGGAGAATCGATTCCAGCTCGGACCCTGCAATAACGCCGGGGACGTGCTCAAGTATCCCCAGCTCCTGGACAGAGGTTTCTGGAAAGAAATCGAACACCCGGAACTGGGCACCAGCCTGAAATACCCGGGAGGCGCCGTAATGACGACGCAGGGACAAATCGGGATACGGCACCGGGCCCCACTCATCGGCGAGCACAACGACGAGATATACCAAGAACTGGGTATGTCCCCCGATGAGCTGGCAGCCCTTAAAGAGCAAAAGGTGATTTAAAAAATATGTCATTGCGAGGGCGACCTGCTCGCCGAACAAGCCCGCCTTCCAAAGCTCCGGAGGAGCGGCGGACAGGTTCTTTGGCAGGCGAGAGCCCGTAGTAATCCCGGAGACCGCTTCTTGTTAAATCTATCGGAACTCCCCGCCGGGATTCTTCGCTTCGCTCAGAATGACAGAGTGGGGATACTGGATTCCAGCCGGAGTTTACCCCGTACTTGATACGGGGCTGGAATGACAAATTAGGGGCGGGAATGACACCGAAGAATCAGGAGGAAGATAGTGGCCAAGAAACCCTTTGAAGGCGTGAAGATAGTGCAACTCTGCTGGGCGGGGGTGGGTATTTATACCCTCAACTACCTCAGTCACTACGGAGCGACGACGATACGCGTGGAAACAGCCACCAGGCCCGACCCGGTCAGGCTCTTTGCCCCCTTCGCCGCCACCAATAAAGAGGGCGAGCCGGTCGGACTGGAACGCAGCGCTTTCTTTTCCATCACCCACACCGCCCCGGAATACGGCATCAGCCTCAACTTCAAACAGCCCGAGGCGATAGAGATTTTCAAGAAGCTGGTGGCCTGGGCGGACGTCGTCGGCGAAGGATTTCCCACGGGCGTCATGGACAAGCTGGGACTGGACTACGAGGGGCTGAAGAAAGTCAACCCGGAAATCATCATGTTTCGCACCTGCGGCTACGGGCATACCGGACCCATGGCCGACCAGCCCGGCTTCGGCAGTATATTGACGGCAGTGACCATGATGGACACGATGGTCGGCTATCCGGACCGGCCCCCCGTGCCCCCCTCCACCTACTATACCGACCAGCTATCGCCGATGTACGGCTCACTGGCCATCATGGCAGCGCTCGACTACCGCCGCCGTACCGGCAAGGGACAGTATATCGACCACGCCCAGATAGAAGCCGGACTGAACTACATGACCCCGCTCATCCTCGACTACCAGGCCAACGAACGCGAGCTGGCCCTGGAAGGCAACAGGTGCGATTACGCCGCGCCTCATGGTATTTACAGATGTAAAGGCGATGATAGATGGGTGGCCATTGCCGTGATGACCGACGATGAGTGGCAGAGCTTCGTCAGGGTTATCGGCAATCCGGACTGGGCTAAAGATAAAAAATACGCCACCGCGGCGGGTCGGGTGGAAAACAGCGACAAGCTCGACGGCCGGGTGGAAGCCTGGACAATTAAATACCCGCCGGAGCGGGTTCAGGAAATGCTGCAAAAAGCCGGCGTCGGTGCGGGACTGGTCGCCAACGCCAAAGACCTTGATGAAGACCCCCAGCTCAAACACTACAATTTCTACCGCGAGCTCGACCATCCGTACATGGGCAAGCTGCGCTACTATCACCCGGACCCCATCAAGCTCTCCGCCGCCGAAGCCGATATACGGCGTCCTGTCCTGCTGGGCGAGCATACCGACTATATCTGCACCGATATTCTGGGTATGCCCCGGGATGAGGTCGACCGACTGCGCCAGAAGGGTGTCTTCGAATAATTTAACTGAGCGCCCTCGTCATTGCGAGCCCTCACGCTACGCTCAGGATAAACTCCGCGAAGCAATCCCTTAGAATCTGAGTAGAGATTGCTTCGTCGCTGCGCTCCTCGCAATGACACTAGAGGGTATGCTTGAAGTTACTACTCAGATTAAGTAGTATTATGATATGGATTTCAGTCATCTATTCCAGAGTTTCCTGTCTTTCGCCGAAAGCGCGCCGGTTATCAGGGCAATCCTGGGGGTTATCCTCGTCTTCTTTCTACCGGGCTTTGCCTGGACACTCGTTTTCTTTAAAAAGCTAACTATCATCGAAAGAATTGCCCTTTCCGTCGGCCTGTCCATTGCCTCGGTAACTCTCAGCATCATCGTCCTGAACGTGCTGTTCGACTTGAGGATTAACGGAGCCAACGCCCTCTTTACCATTATCGCGATTACGGTGATTCCCGTGGTGATATACTTCCTCAGGAGATACTTAGCCCGCCATTCGGAGGTCTCTGACGGAGATTGAATGTATGACGCCATAGTCGTTGGTGGTGGCCCGGTTGGAAGCTATGTAGCTTACCAGCTCGCGGAACAGGAACACCGGGTACTGGTGCTGGAACGGAAGTCGCGGGCGGGAGAAAGGGTCTGCTGCACGGGCATCATCGGCCAGGAATGCGTCAACGCTTTTACCATCGAGGATAAAGTAATTCTCCGCCGGGTAAACAGTGCCAGTCTCTTTTCGCCCTCGGGGAACCGACTCCACCTGCGGCGGGAAAAGCCCCAGGCCTGTATTCTGGACCGGGTGGCTTTCGACATATCAATGGCGGAGCGGGCGCAGCATGCGGGGGCCGACTACAATTTCAACAGCCGGGTTAAAGATGTCACCATTTCAGAAGACTGCGCCATCGTTACCGTATCCTGCCTGGGAAAAGAGTCTGAAATCACGACAAAATCCGTGGTCATCGCCAGCGGCTTTACGCCCGGCTTAATCGGGCGGCTGGGTCTGGGTGGGTTCCGGGACTTCACCATCGGCGTCCAGGTCGAGGTAAAAACGCCGGGAACCGACGAGGTAGAGGTCTATTTCGGGGACGTGGCGCCCGGTTTCTTCGGCTGGATTGTGCCGACAACACCTTCCATGGCACGGGTCGGGCTGATGTCACGGCAGAAGCCCGGACTCTACCTGAGAAACTGGCTGGAACAGCTGGTATCTTGCGGTAAAATAACCTCCGCCGATGTTAGCATAAGCTACGGGGGTATCCCGTTAAAGCCGCTGACCCGAACCTACGGTGAGCGGTTGATAGTCGTGGGCGATGCCGCCGGGCAGGTAAAGCCGACCAGCGGCGGCGGCATCTACTACGGTTTACTCAGCGCCGAAATAGCCGCCGAAACCCTGCACCAGGCACTGGCCGATGACGACCTGTCCGCGAAGAGGCTGGCTCATTACGAGCGGGCGTGGCGCAAGAAGCTGGGACGGGAGCTCAGGACAGGCTACTGGGCCAGAAAATTGTTCGAGCGCCTCAGCAACCGGCAAATCGACCGCCTGTTCGAGACAGTCAGAGCCGGCGGCATCGACGAAGCCCTGCTCAAAGCCGAAGACATCGCTTTCGACTGGCACGGCCGGATGATAGTAAGTTTGTTAAAATACCAGATGGTAACCAGAACTCTAAACGTGATGAAATTACCCTTCAAGGCCGGGCGGATTGACCGATAACGTGATTAATGTTTAGAATAAAACAGCATATTCATCGGGGGAGATAAATGGTAAACAGCGATAACCGCATTCCCAGTCTGGGCGAGGCCGCCGCATTATACCTGGCGAAATTATTCGCAAAAGACAGAGATGCCAGCCAGCCGGAGGTGTATAAATTCGCCCGCTGGTATGGCTGGGAGAGTTCCTTTTCCAAACTGGCCGCCCCGGCTGTTGCCAGCTACGCCGAGCAGCTATCGGTCTCGGATACCGACTATGCCAGGAAGCTGGTACTCGTACGCGCCTTCCTCGCCTACGCTAAAAAGGCGGGATGGAGCCAGACCAACCTGGCTACTCACCTGAAAACCAGGAAAGCGAAAGCCGGGCCGAAGGTTACTCCCGGACGGGTCCTGCGCGAGGCCGCTTCTTTATCCCGGCAGAAATACGACGAACTGGTAGCCGAGCTCGATAAGCTCAAGAAGAGGAGTCGCCAACTCATCGGCGAAATACAGCGGGCCGCTGCCGATAAGGATTTCCGCGAGAATGCGCCGCTGGACGCCGCCAGAGAAGAGCGCGGACACGTGGAAGGACGGATTAAGGAGCTTGAGGAAGCGCTGAAAGCGGCCACCATCATCGGTGATAAGAAAGAACCCGCCGTTAAGTCGGGCATCGGTGATAGTATCGCCCTCAGTGACCTAGCCTCCGGCGAAGAACTCCGCTACATGATAGTCGACCCCAGGGAAGTAGACCCCTTAAAGGGAAAAATCTCCATCGCTTCACCCCTGGGTAAGGCGCTTATCGGCCGGAAGGACGGAGATGTCGTGGAGATAAACGCACCGGCCGGTAAACTGCGTTACCAGATTAAGCACATCGAGCGATAGTCGATATATGCTATAATAGCCCTGAAGTCATGGGGATATAGCTCAATAGGGAGAGCGCCGCGTTCGCATCGCGGAGGTCGGGGGTTCGAATCCCCCTATCTCCACTTGGGGTATCAATAGGCAGAACTCCCAAAGCCTCCGTCTTCCTGCCCTCAGGAGGGACAGGCACTTTGTAGTAGAGCTTCACCCTATCTTTCTCAACCACTATCTTCTTCACGAATGACCTCAGGAATGCCTTTCGTTGCGCAACTTCACTTTCCTCAAGAATACTCCAAAGATCCGTAACGTAAGAGCGAACGGTATCGGTGTCAAGTTGCTGGTAGCCCTGTAATGTCATCTCGGCCTCGGCGACAACTCGAGCTTTACTTAACTCATCCTGCTTTACCCTCAACTCCTTGATCCTGGGCGCAAGGTCGTTAAGGTCAAGCCTCCCGGTCTCAAGGGCATCATAGAGCCGAGACAGCCTGTTTTCAACCTCATTCATTTCAAGGTCGATGTTGGCAATCTTTTCCCTGACCAGGATATGCCCGGCATCCAGCTCCTCGTTGACCAGTTTTACCAGTTCTTCAAGATTTTTCATGTCCAGGATTTTACTCTTGACCTGCTCCATCACAAGACGCTCAATCTTTTCCTTAGGCAAAATCCGGCTATTACAAGCTTGCCGACCCTGTTTGCAGTTTCGATTGCAAGTATAGTAGTAATACCGGTGCGACTTGGCGCTGCGTCCTACCATGGCGCTGCCGCAGCTGCAAACGAGAATGCCGCTAAGAAGATAGAAGCTCGGGACAACGCGAGGATGAACAGCTTTAGGAGCATTTCTGGACATCAGCTCCTGTACCTGCATGAAAGTGTCTTTACCGATGATGGACTTCCAGGCATTTTCGACACGTACCGGCGGATCTCCACTATGGATGGCGGCATGACCGGGCCTACCTCCGAAAACAAGCGTGCCGCAGTATGCCTCGTTCGTTAAGATCTTGTGCACCGTGGTCTTTCCCCAGCGTTGCCCGGTACTGGTAAGAAAACCTTCTCGATTGAGTGTCACGGCAATTTGTTTGCAGCCTATCCGCTTCAATGCCATATCAAACATCCTGCGAACAACTTTTGCGGACGTCGCATCTTCAGAGTCTGGCTCCAGCGTATAACGTGTTTTCATACCATCCTTAACCGGTACCTTATGAAAACCATAAGGCGCTCTGCCGATACTGTAGAATCCTCGTGCCGCATTTTCCCTCAGACCCCGTTTGATATCTTGACCGAGGTTGGCACTGTAAAATTCATCAACTGACTCGATGATGCCCTCGAGAAGTTGCCCTGAGGGACTTTCATCAAGCGGCTCGTTTATTGAAACAACCCTGATCCCCTGGTTCTTCAGCAGGGTCTTATAGGTAACCGAATCGACACGGCTCCGTGAGAAACGGTTCAGCTTCCACACCAGTATCGTGGCAAAGGGCGGGTTCTTTAGTTTCGCAACGCCTATCATATCTTTGAACTGGGGCCGCGAGGCACTGCGCCCGCTTTCGGCTTCATCAACATATTCGCGAACAATTTCATAGCCATGTTTGGCGGCATAATCCCTGATGGCTCTCAGTTGGGCGGAGATTGACAGGTCGACGTCTTGACCATCCGAGGAGACCCTGGCATAAAGTGCTGCTTTCATCGTCTTATTCCTCCCTGATGCCTGAATCACAGTGGGCAGTACTTACACTTTCCCGTGACTATTCTTCTCAAGCGAATAACGGTAAGAACATCCCTGATCGCTATCCCGAGACGCTGAAGCCTGCCGTAGAGTTTCTCCAGTTCCAGGTGCTCCGGAGACGGCTTCAACTTTGATTCTATATCGGCCAGTACGGCTTTGATTGTTCCGACAGAGCCTTCTTCTTCGAGTCCCCCAAAACTGAAGGCACCATACCTCATCCTCACGCCGCCCTCTGCGGTTTTCTCCACATGAATATCCCCGTCCATCTCGAGTCCTGACCAGCCGTGTGCCCAAGCTTTCACCTGATGGGTGAGTGCGTCGACCGCAGCGGCAACTACCCCGGCGGCACCATGTGAAACGATTCCATCAAGTCTGCCATCGGTTTTAAGCATTCTCCGTATTTTGTCGGGAAGCACTCCTTCCAATTCGACGATCTCATTAACCGTCCGGTTCCATTTCCGCAGGTTCTCCCATAAAGGAGACCTGGGCATATGCTGCCGCAACCCCAGCATTAGAGGTTGTTCCAATGAGACCAAAATGCTTTTAGATATATCCGTATTGATACCTTCAGCCGTTTCCAGAAGGTCCCGGTAGTGACCTTCTAATGCATTACGCAGGACCTCTGATCTGGCGTGTTGGACATCCCGCTCCATTCGTGCCAACTCAACGTGTTTCCTCACCGTCCTCACGTCAATGTTGTCAGCTTCTGCTATTTTAGGGGGAGTCTCACCCTGTTCATTCCTTTTCAACCATTCGAGTCGCTTTTCTGGTTTTATCGGCGGTTTTTTTATTCTCTTGGGCATACACCCCTCCGGTAAGCTTAATCATAGGTTATTCATAATTAGACCACATATATAATGTGTTGTCAAGTGTATCTATGTGTTCTGGTAATTGCATTATAAGTGTCTTTATACTGTAATTATGGTAAGGAAATCCAGGAGACACCCTTTAAAAAGGGAGAAAAACTCCCCTGAAGAGGCACTGCGTATCCTGGCCAGCCTGATTGCCCAGTTCCATCTTAAGAAGATAGCAAGCACCGGCAACCAGAATATCCAGACTGACAAGACCAGAGATGAAAATCATGAGTAAAGCCTATCTTGAACCTAACGATATTCGCCGTTTGGAACAAGCAACATCCAATCTGCGTGACAAAATCCTGATTCACCTGCTATTCCGGCTGGGTTGCCGAATCACCGAAGCGCTTTTAATCAAGATTGATGATATCGATTTCACCCAGGGAACTGTGACCATAGTTCATTTGAAACGTCGCGTTAAGCTATCGTGCTCTAACTGCGGAGCAAGACTTGGTGCAGCTCATCTCTTCTGCCCCAAATGCGGAGGTAAGATAGAGAAGAGTCACACTGAAGAGCAAGAGCACCGCCGGCAACGAGTTTTGCCTATTGACCAGGATACTTTGAAGATGCTCAAAGAATATGTTGACCGAGGCGGCCCCGTTGCCAGAGATGGCAAGCAACTCATATTTGGCATTAATCGCCACCGCGCCTGGCAGATCATAAAAGAGTCTGCCGAAAAAGCAGGTCTGCCCAAACTTGTGAACCCAGAGACAGGCAGAGTACATAATGTTTCTCCTCACAAATTGAGGGACGCATTCGCCGTCATGGCAATAAAACAAAACGACTCGGGGGACGGTCTCAGAATGCTTCAAGAGCATTTGGGCCATCAGAGCTTCAATACCACGGCCAAGTACAGGAAGGTGGCCAGCGAGGAACACCGCGACTGGTATGACAAGCTGTTTAAAGAGGGCAAGCAATGACCATGCTGCTCAAGCCCAAGCGTGGCGGCTTCCTGCGTCCCTTTGGCTGCGGCTGGTTTATTCGTGAATATCTTCTGGGTAAAGGGCCATATGGCTCACCGAAGATAGACTCCGAGTTCGGAGCACCTCAGGCGGTTATCTTTCACGATTATAAGCTGGCCCTGATGAGAGCTACTGCTTTTGATAGAGCCACACGACTGGAGGAGAAAAAGGCCAGACGGGAACAGCGTCGCGTTAATCCTGACAATATCGAAATACTCGCTGAAAGGTACTTGGCTCGTATGCCCTACAAAGCCCAGGGTTGCCGATATCACAGCTTTGTTGTATATTTCTCCAACATCGTGAGGCTAGGTTGGGTGGAACTGACCGGGAAAGAAACACGGTCGAGCTTTCAGGACCATTACCCGATGGGTCAACCGCAGAAATATTTCCGCCTTACCAATCCAGGAAGAAAAGCCACCGATTCTGATTGGGCAAACCCTCTCCGGGCTCTTTACAGCCGGATTTAACAGGGCTGAAGCTAACAACCTTTCCACTCCAATGTCAACAGGAACGGCCTCTTACGTCACTACTGAAGCTAATTGGCATGTTTGGCGTCGTGTGCCAATGTAATTTTACCTATCATCGTCATTTTTGAAGCTGGTTGGCGCGTTTTACATCGTCGTGCCTAAAAACTTGAACAATTTTAAGGTCGTTGACCTTTTTGAAGCTATTTTTAAAGCGTTGGCGCCTTGCGACGATGTCAATAAGTACTTGCCTACATTTTGAAGCTATTTTCAGTGGTGGCAGTTATTTGCAAGATTTCTGTTTTCAGGTAGATTAGCACCCAAAAACGTATTGCCGTCAAGGTGCCAATTGATAGTACTGCCAATGGCAGCCGTAGCCTAAAGTACAATGTTCCCCACAATGTTCACCTGGGCTTACGGTATACCTTTACCCAGACCCTCGTTCACCAGCTTGCCAAAGTCATAATGCTCTTAGCCCCTAAGAGACCTCCTGACAACCTCCGTTGGCATTTTAGCTGACAAGGCTCTGAACTTACCGTCTGAATAAGTACCGCTCTCACCAATCAAGACTTGATATCAGGAGTCAGCCTTATAGCAAGCCTCTTAGTCAATTGCAAGTAACAAGACAGTCATCATCGGCTTGTCCGAACCTCGTCGCCTGACTGGCAAATGGTTTTAGCCCCGTGAAAACGCTCCAGCCGAAAACCATGAAAATATAGGTTCATTTTGAAATATCACTTTCCTTCCTTTTGTTCAATACTGAATGTAGAGTATCAGCGCACCTTAACAATTGAATATCAGAAAGCCCGACCTGAACGCTTGCCCCACGACTGCAAATAAGCTCAATAAGGGGGTCAAGCGATGGTAACGATGATAACAGCACCAGCACCGCTAAATGGCGATAACAGTAATCCTCAAGGGCATTGTAACCAGTGCCGTAAAATCTGGACATTAAATAAGTGGCAGGGCGTTTGTCCGTGGTGTGGTAAGCCCGCAAGCTGTATAACAGCCACGTCAAAGCCCCGCCATGTAAAGTCTAGGTCAAACGGAAAACGAAAGCAAGCTAATGGTAATGGCAACGGCTATGACCAGCTTCCTGAGCCGTATCTTACCTATTACAAGGTAGCCTTGCCGTTCAGCAAGAGCATACCGCCACAGGATAGTGGGGACTTACTGCATACCATAATCAGCAACCTTGCCGACGCTGGTAGAAGCAACGGACACAAGCCAGACAATCATAGCTGGATGTATCGGATAGCCAGCTTCACCAAAGCCCAGTATTGGCGAGAGCACTACTCACTCACCAACGGCTTGGACTGCGGGCGGTGTAGCTCAAAGCAACGGCGGAAGTGCAAAGAGGATAACCTCTATACCAAGTGTCCCAAAGCTGTAAAAGTAGAGAGCCTGAATAAGCCTGTCATAGACGGTGAAGGCAATCTAACCGAACTCGGAGA
>Ga0315533_1001394_pt1 | contig 18427 bp, 32 predicted proteins | sample SalMarSW160130MG_FD_203081 | JGI IMG/M metagenome (GOLD analysis project Ga0315533, IMG submission 203081) | Salt marsh sediment microbial communities from the Plum Island Ecosystem LTER, Massachusetts, United States - Salt Marsh Sediment SW1601-30 ... | reverse complement strand
ACTTCTCCTCTCTCTCACGTTTTCTTCGCTTGAACTGACCAACTTGCCTATGCAAACGCTGAAGCATACGCTTAAACTCCCAATCCTTCATAATCATCCTTCTCTATTCTCCTCTATAAGATATGTTATGCCATTATTTGTATTGTTTTCGATTCTTGACAAAAAATCAAGGAGTTTTATTTCTAAATTTTCTATGTCCTTTTTAAGGTTGTCCATTTTTATGTTTAGATTCCTTAATTCTATTATTTGTCGCTGTTTTTGGCTTGCCATTATTTTTTCTCCTCTAACAGTTTTTCAAGATAAGTTAGAAACACCTTTTTGTATGCTTCATCAAGATAGCCATAGAAAGCGACAACATCAAAGTTTTTCATCTGAAACTTTCGCCAAAAAAGAACAGATGACACTTGTTTATCAGCAAAAGCCTCTTCGCCAAATCGTTGCTCAGGGTTTTGATTTCCCGCATAACATCGATTAGCTTCGGCTCTGGAACTTTCTGTTTTTCCAGCTTCGGGGTCTCTCCTTTATTCTGTTCCTTCATTCTTCGGCAGCCTCCAACTGTGTGGTTCCGCAATCGATTGTCTCTGCTTTCTTAATTAATACGGCATTTTTGGCGTAGAGACTTTGAACCATGTAGCCCTTGCTTAACCAATCGTCAACCTCATCAAGATTCACCGATTTGACGCTGACAATCTCTGATTCCTCTTTCACGATTTCGTCAAAATCCATGCTTCCGCAGTAGGGGCAGCACCGATACTCGGTGGCTTCAATTTCCTTATCAATTTCAGATGTGATTGTTTTGGTTGCCGCATACAGAAACTTTCTGTTGCAGTTCTCACATTCGTACTTCTTTGCCATTATGCCCGCATCCTCCTGAGTCCCTCAACGTCGTCTCGAATCGCATCAACAATCTCAGATAGTCGCTTCTTTGTTATCGGCGCCTTGTAGCTGTAGCTCCTGACTGTGCAGCCGAATCTTTTCTTCAGCAACCGTCTAAGTTCGGTGTCTTTAGCTTCCCGTTTCTGGTGAATCTGTTCTCCGTCGATGTACACTGCCAAGTTCACGTCTGGGAAATAGAAGTCTGGTTTTGTGGATAAGAGACAGAACTCTTTCTGAGTCTCTATCGGCTGTAAGCCTACTTCAGAGACACAAAGTTCAGAGAAAATCTTTATTTCCGCGTTGCTTACACTGTAGTCTTGGGCGGGGTCAAGGAATCGTGTGTAGCTCATTTCTGCGAGTCCTCCTCTAACACTTATCTTTTTAATCCATCAATGAAATTTACAAACATTGTAACAAAAGCCAATATTATTACGATTACATTTATGGGGGAATCAATAAGCACCAAAATAGAAGCACATAAAACCCCATTAAGAATGTATGAAACAAAATCCCATTTCTTCATTTTTTCACTCCCGTATTAGTTGAATGTAAACTCTCTTTGTGTGGTCTAACCATAGTTAATCCCACAGGTGATTGTTTGAAGTATGGACGCACTCTAAATTCTTGGCAAACGTTTTTGTCGTTTTCCACAACCTTATGGTGCGTAACGCACCAATCTTTTCTATGAAAAACACAGTTTAGGCAATTATGTTCGCCATCTGAGTTTATTGGAGAGAAATAACAGTCACAACCAAAACGAAAAATGCTCGCCTCTGTAGGTTGTGTGTTTCTTTTTACGCAAAAATGGTCAAACAAACTATAGCAGTTATAGCACTCTTTTGCATGAACAAAATCTTGTGGATAAATGTTTGTCATGGCGTTTTCATCTCTTTTTTATTACAATAGTTATCTGGAACGATGAACTGATGTTTTAAGTCTAAATTCCAAGTCTTGTCTCTCCCTCTACCATGAGAAGTTGGAACAAGAACCTTCTCATCTTCTAATTGTTTTCTAGCTGTCCACCAAGCAGACCAATACAACCGTTTATGCCATTTTCCAGTAGCGTTTAAATTCCTTGTTAGTATATCAGGGTTTTCTCGCACAAGTTGTATTACCGCTTCTCTCGCTTCAGGTAGTAATAGTTCAGTGACAAATGTTTGAAGCTCTCTTACGTCTCTGCGGAGATTTACAGTTACAGGATTCCAATCAATCATCTTTCTTTGCACCCAACTCTTTGTAACCATTCAAAGCTAAATAGGTAAGATAACACATATTCGCAACATCGGCAAGTTCAGCCTCAAAAGCCTGTTTCAGCAATCGCAGTTTATCTTCATCTTCAAAATCCAAATCTCCTTTTGTCTTAGTTTTGTGAAGGAAATGTGTGTATTCATAGTATGCCGAAACTGCCTCCATGTGTTCACGTCGAAAATTTTTGAATAGAAGTTCTACGGGAACATTCATTGTTTTATGTTCATTCATCAGTAGTTTAGCTTCTCGGATTTTCTCAAAATCTTTAGTTCTTCTGTCTTTCATTATTTGCTCAGTTTTGGTCATTCTCTTTTACTCTCCAACAGATTTTTTAAGGTATTTTGAGTATTTGCTTTTGTTTTTGCAATCTCTTAGCAAGTTCTTGAAGAAATCACAGTTCTGAAAGTCTCTATCTGTGCAATCTATACCGATAACTTTTCGGCATTTTTCAAGCATTGGACATTGTTCTTTCAATGTGAGTTACCTCCTATCAATCATTTTCTAGTTCCATCTTTAAACTTAAACAGAACTCATCCTCTTCCCTCGTTAACGGTTTGCCCTGATGCAGCTTGACAATCAGCTCCTTTATCGATTTGCTGAGACCCTTCAACGGTTGCATCTCCAGACTATTTGAAGAAAGGTTTTGAGGAAGCAGCATAGGCAGTTGGGGCGGTAGTAGCATTGTTTCTGGTTGCTGCCATGATAGAATTGGTGCGTAAACTCGCTAAAACTCATTGTTGTTTCTCCTTTTTTCTTAAGATTACCGATCCGGCTTCTATAGTGTCGCCTTCCTCAACTAGGCACCATTCCAATGGGTCTCCTGCCTTCAGGTCTAAAGCTGCTATTGCCCGAACTTCTGTTTTGACGGTTGTCTGGTAGTTGCTGCTGAGCGTCGAATACTCTAGATGCTTCACCGTTTTGTCTCCTAGAGGTTGGTTCCCCTGTAAACCAGTTTTATGTTGAGGGGAGCAAGCGCCTTTCTAACGTCTTTTAACCGTTTCTCTGTAAGCTCTGACAGGTTAACACTATATTTTCCATACTGAAAGAACACTGGGTAAGTGACTGTTGGCTGAGTTAGTTTTCGTCCAGCCTGCTTTATCCTTCGAAGGTTCCTGTCCATCTCTTCGCTCATATTTTCTCCCAGCGTGGTAGATCATAGACTGGTTTCCAAGGCACAAGTCCAATCTTGTTTTCTTTGCAGTTTTTCATCGTTTTATTCCCCTGTAATGGTGTGTTATACTTGTATATAATCTTTTAGGTTTCTTTTAACTTATTTTTTTCCATCTTATACAGCGACAGTTACTACACCAAAAAGCCTTCTGACCATTATTCCGTAGTCTCTTCATTGTTCTATCTCTACGTTTCAATCCTTGTTTTAATGGATTTCATCCTCCGACATAATCATCAACATTATAATCAAAATCCTCAAGAGCATAAGAGATTGCGGCGGTAACCAACCCGATTAGGGCAACGATTGCGCCTACAGTCAAATTTGGATAACGAGGTTCATAAATAGCGGGTCTATCTTGAACCCAAATATGACGAGGTGGAACATTGTTTGGGTGTAATGGATCAGGTTCCCAATGTCCATGTCCTTCATCAACCATCACTTCATACGTATCAACGAAAGCAGCATATAATATTCCAGCTACTATCAACACTGCACCTAACACCAATATTGCCCTATTCATTTTATGTCCCTTCTATAGCCTTTTATGTTATCTACGATGTTGGCGACTATCTCTGCAAGTCGAGCCTTTGTGATTGGAGCCTTGTATGTGTAGCTTAGGATTTTGCAGCCATGCCGTTTTTTGAGTAATCTTCTGAGTTCCACGTCTTTTTCTTCACGGTTACGATGAACGACATCGCCGTCTATATAGACTGCTAAGTTGATGTTTGGAAAAAAGAAGTCAGGGGTTGTTGATTGTAGGCAGAACGGTTTTTGTGTTAGCGGATAAATGCCTTCACTGTTTAGTCTTTGTAGGATTGCCGTTTCTGCGGCGCTTACTTTCACGTTCATTCGCTCTCTGTAGCTCATTGTTTCATCAATTTCCTTAATTCTTCATCTAAAACCGTGTGAATGCTTTTGACGGGTAAGTGACTGACTGCGCCCGCAAACTTTTTCTTGTTTGGATTATATTTTCTGTTGTGCATTCGAGCATCTAAATATTCCCATACGTCAGCTCTGAATCTAACAGTTATGGCAACATCGTCTTTTTCATGCTTAAACACTGTCATTGTTTCCTCACCGCCTTTTTTTGACGTATTCGCTTGGTTCATCAACCTCTATGAAACAGTCACGGCAGGGTTTTTCGCTATAGTCTGTATCGAAATATTCACAGTTTTGGCATAGGCTGGAATCGTTTGCGAATTTGTCTAGGTCTCTGATTTTGACTTTCATTTCGGCTGCCACTCAAAGATTTTCGCGACCTTGTCAGAAACCCAAATCATGTTTAAAGCTCTGAGAAAAGTGTTCGCTTTATTCCAATCGTCACTGCTAACTCTAATCTTAAATTTCACCGTGTTTCCTATGCCTTCCCTGAATCCGAATACAAGGTCTTGTTTGGCTGCTTCGCTTATTGGAAATGTGGCTGCTGGCGGTAACTGGATTTTCGTTTTAGCTTCTTGCGCTGTTGATTTTGGCGTTTCTAGCTTACGTGTTGGCGGATTAGTTCCCCTGATTTCATTACGTACATCAGCAACATTAGAAACCATAGCTACAACGGCGGCGTTTACCTGGCCCATCTGCTCTGAGAGCGCAAACATGGCGCGATCCTGTTCCTGTTTGTCTTCAATTATTCTGGCGCCTAACGCTTTTACGGCTTCCACGGTTTCTATGATGTCGTTTTGGTATCTGTTCAGCTGTAGCATTACGTCTCTCAGTGTTGGTTCAGGAGATTCTGCAACTTCAAAGATTGGTTCTTCTTGCTCTTCGATGTTGTCTAATCTGTTCTTTTTTTCTTTGTCTTTTCGCGGTTTAACCATTTTCATTCAATCCTTATGTGTAATTGTTTGACTAATTATTCTTTTATGACCTAAAACTATCTCATAGTGATGACTAGATGCTGTTAATAGAGATGCAAGAGCACGGGTCCAACTTAGTTTAGCTGAGTCTTTATTTCCTTTACATTCTATTTTAGTTTTGGTTTTAATAATTACATCGTGTACAATATCAAGCTGCTCTAATAGTTGCTTTCTTGCTTTATTTTGCTCTTCTAGTGTAAACGTGTATTCTATTTTTTCAGTCATTAAATATCATTTCTCCTTCAGATTCTTTAACCATATGTCTAGAGCCTCATCGATTAAGGCTTTCACTTTTGTGCCTCGCTTATGAGCCTCGTAAACGAGTTCTGCGTATTTGCTGTCAGGAACATAATAGTTAATTGCAGGCATTAAGGTCTCCACCGTAAATGATTAAATTCTGGAAATAGTTTTCTAGCTCTTGTTTCAGATATTTTATCCCCATAGTTCCGTACCTTCTCAACACTATCGATGATGCTTCCAACATAACATGCCCAATCTTTGACGGCTCCTTCAACCGCCACATATCTATAGATATTGTCTGTTTTTGACATGAACAGTTTTTGGTTATTCATTTTGTTTGTTTCATCCTCCATACTACACAATCAACAACAACAATATATAAAACTATAAGACAAAAAACAGACATATACAAAAGAAAACTGCAACAAACCACACACCACAAACACTCCATTTTTTAGAGGATTGTACAGTCAAGTTACCGCATTTATTTATTATTTATTTATTAAATTTTTTATTTAGAATTAGGTAGATAGATAGAATAGAAGGTCAAAAAAAGAGATTAGAGACTCAGGGCGGCTTTTCGCTCCCTTCAGTTATCCATACGATCCATTTTGGCATTAGTTTCATCAATGTTTGCCACCTGAAACTTGCGCTTCTACGCCTTAGACCCGCTGGCAATTTTCTTAGTGAAAAGCGTCTGAGAGTTCCTAACCCTTCAGCAAATTTGATTGCCCTGTGAACTGCTGACCTGCTCCGTCCGAAGGCGTCTGCAATCTGGTTAATGGACAATCCGACTCTTCGCAGCTTCACAAAACCTGCCCTTTCTCTGGCTAAGAATGGTACTCTACATCTTTGCCGTTGTGGTTTTGTTTTCTTGCCCCAATAAATCATGTCTTTATCACTTTGATTCCGCCATGCAGCCGCTTAATAAAATTTTGTTCACCCGCATGCACTTTACAAAGCATCACTTCGGTTACATGTGGTGGGTAGCCGCTGATTTCACAGAAACATTCTAGCTTCACCGTTCTTTTCTTCACGTATGATTCTCCTTGCTAAAGCTAAAGGAAACAAAAAATATATAAAGCCATAAGTCTAATACGGTACATATACCCTCATTCGTGATTCATTTCTCTCCTCTCACAGTGTTTGAGAGGTTGACGAGAGGCTAGAACATCAATGAGCTACACAGAACAAAAAAAACGGGCAAGACTACACGCACTAAACAACTGCCATCATGATCTAGTGATAGGAGAAAAAGCCGTAACCGCAAAAACCCTGCTCATGGTCACCAAAAAACTCAAAGAAGAGTTTGATGGCGGCGTATATCAGAACATAATCAACGCGTATGCTTCCGGAAATGTGATTGTGAAATGTCCCAGCCTAAAATTCAAGCCATAAACTACAAGCATACAATATCACTCAATAAACAAATCCTACACGTAAGAAACTATGGAGTTCCCGACCTAACGCCAATAGCGGAGTGGTAAAAAAATTGGCAACCCCAAAATGCAGCCACCTCAGAATATACAGCAACTTTGTTGGACACAAGTTCTGCGCAAAAAACAAGCCAATCCTAGCTGAATGTGACCTATCATGCTTCCTCAAACATTCCTCGCCCTAATCATCGTGTATCAGCTAGCGTTAGCCGCCCGTGACTTCACGGTTACAGGACTTATGGCGAAGGGGCAACCAGCCGACTGGAAATTCTACAGCTACTGCATCGTAACCACAATAGAAGTCACAGCCCTAGCTGCATTAGCTGCACTCACCGAACCCAACACCTTAATCGCCACACTGAAAGCATGGACTGTCATGCTCTGCTGGATCGGCGGAGCTCTCGACTGGATATACTTTGGACTCCGCAAACTCGTATCAAACGAGGACTTCCCAGAAATAACAATGTCATGGTTCTGGATGCCCGCCATATTCCCCTACATCACACACGAAAAAATCACCTTCAGCCACCCAACAACAAAGCACTGGCTCGTCTACACGGCGCTAATGTGGCTTCCTTGCATCACATGTTGGATAATCATTTTAACATAGGCGAATTTTTTGAAGAAAATCAACTTCCGAAAAATCCTAGCAAACGCCTCAGCCGTATTCATATCCACCTTCGCTGGAATCGTAACCGCAAACGGACTAATCAGACTCGACATAAGCCTCAAAGAAATCTTGATATTAGCAACATTCCCCGCATTGATTCAAGCTGCGATGGCATTCTGCAACGAATGGAAGAAAGCCGAGGAACAACTCGAAAACGCCGCTGAAAACTCAGGCAATGTAGCCGCAACAGCCCATGCATTCTTGACCCTGCTCAAAAAGCTGAACCTGAAAGACTTCATCATATTCGACGACTAGCTTCTGTTAGGCTCTAGGCTAGAACTCTCCTGCCCGTGCATCCATGTAAAAGTAAACGAATTGAGTGATGTTTAATGTCCTTTCACTCGACATCAGGGAGGGATGCTTGCTTAACTATACGTGATGTTGGGCTTGCCGAAGAGTCTACATGCCCGCCTAACAGAAAAGCTCTTCGTGAAAAAGATGAATCTACAACTGAAAAAACTTGCTCACATCCTATTCAATCTCGGCTACTGGATGTTCTTCTGGGGAGCATACGAACAAGCCTACCAGAACGGACAGCCCATATGGAGCGGAACATGGGGCTTTCCAGTCCCGCATCATTACCTAATCGGAGCAGCAATCGCCTACGTAGCGTATCTAATCTTAACACTCAAGAAGGATGTCACATTTGTCACCAAAAACACGCATAAACCCAGAAGCCCGAAGACAAACAATCCTAGAAAACATTCTAACCCACAGCTATGAGGAACTTGCAAAACTCTGCGGATGTTGCAAAAGAACCATAATCCGAGACATCAAACAGTGGAAAGCAGAAGGCGGATTCGAGGAACTGCTATTCAATGAGTTTCTGAAGCTGTACCCACAAGTCAAAGAATCCAACCCAGAGAAGGCGCTAGACAAGCTTGTGTACCTAATGGGTAAGGGCATGACTCAGAAACAGGAAATAAAAACAGAAGGCAACCTAAACGTCACAGGATTAAACGAGGGAATAAACAGCATAATCAAATTCAGCCAAGATGAAAGCAATGAAGGCTGAAATCTTCGGCTACAACCTCACATCTGGACAACTAAAAATCGTTGGTTCAATACTAGACCCAACAGTCAAACGCCTATCTATCTGCGCCATGACCAGATACGGCAAAACCCGCGCAGCCGCAATCGCCGTAATGCTCTACATCCTATCACACAGCAACAAACGAATATTCTTTATCGCCCCAACAAACGACCAAACAAACATAATCAGAAACTACACAGCCGACCTAATAGCCCAAAGCCCACAGCTTGCAGCGCTGGTGGACACGCCAGCTCGAGGCGATCCTACACAACTCAAAAAGGAAGTATCAAAAAAGCGGGTCACATTCAAGAACGAATGCGAAATCCAAACATTAACCGCATACGGCGCAGGCGAAGAACCCGGCAAACAGATCATGGGATTCGGCGGAGACCTAGTACTCTTGGACGAAGCCGCGCTTATCTTGGACGAAGTTTACACTAGCCGAATCAGCCGAATGCTCGGTGATAGTCCAGACAGCAAACTTGTCGAACTGGTGAATCCGTGGCACCGCCACAATTTTGCTTGGCGTCACTGGCAGAACCCGGGCTTCAAAAAGATTCACATAGGCTGGCAGCAGGCTCTGGCTGAAGGCAGAACAACAGAAACCTACATCAACGAGCAACGTGAAGAACTGTCAGACTACGAGTTTAAGGTATTGTATGATTCAATCTTTGCGGAAGATTCTGAGGACACGCTTATTCGTTGGAGCTGGATAGAGGCCGCAACAAAACGGGTAATCGAGTTCAAGGTTCCAGTCCATAATGTTTGGGGCTTAGATGTTGGCGAGCAGGGACCAGACCTTACAGTCTTAACGAAATGTGAATCGGACGGCACACGATATGTTCATAAAGAGACATATGTCATAAAGGAGAAAGACACAATGCCAATAGCCAACAGGGTATCACAGATTGTGCCGAAGGGCGAACAAATCAATGTTGACAGCATCGGGGTCGGCGCAGGAGTTCACAGCAGACTAGCAGAACTTGGACACAAAGCCGCCTCAGTCAGAGTATCAATGAGCCCCACAAGCCATGGCGAACGCTACCTAAACATGAAAGCACAGAACTACTGGAGACTCAGAACAATATTCGAGCAGGGCTTAATCGCAATCAACAAAGAGGACAAGCTCATGAGTCAGCTTGGGCAGATGCGTTACGAGTTCACCTCGGCAGGAAAAATCAGGATAATAGACCCAACGGCGAAGAGTCCAGACTACAGCGATTCTTTGATGTTATGTGTCAGCAAAAATGAGGGCGTTGCGCCTTCATGGTTCTTGGTGTAAAAATAATGAGTGAAAACGAAAGAACGGTTACATATACAAAAGATGGGCTGCTAGCTTTTCCAGTTAAAGACAGCGAAGAGTCAGGAAGCGTCAGAATCCCGCAGACCAGCACCAGCCTCGGCGCAGGATTCGGCGACCCAATCACACCACAAGACCTAGAGTACGCTTCAGTCAGAGAACCCATCGCTGGATTCCTAATCTACGGCATAGCCTCAGACATCGTAGAGAAATGGTTTACAGTCAACAAGACAGACACGGAAGGCGAAGACCCAGACTTTGATTCTCAAGTCCAGAAAGCGCTTCAATCACTCAAATTCAAGAAGACTCTAAGACAACTCATCGAGTACGAAAGACTCTACGGCAAGGCATTACTGGTTGCAAGCTTCGATGACGCCTCAGACGTCAATCAATTAAAAAACGAGAAGAAGAAGGGGGCAGAACCTAAACAGCTCGTAGCCTATCCTCCACAACAGTATAAAGTATTAAGCTATGACACTGACCCGCAAAGCCCCAGATTCGGACAACCCAAAACCTACATGATCAACGCATTCGGCGGAGTAACATACACTCTCCACTGGAGCAGATGCAACGAAGTTCAAACCAGAACAAACGGAAAAAGCATCCTAGAACTAATCTGGGACGACCTCACATGCGGACGCAACATTCGTTGGGGAGTTGCACAGTGGATATTCAGGACGGGCGGCGGATTCGCAGTAATCAAGTTCCCCAAAGAAATCAACGGCGTAGCCACAACCCGCGAGCAGCTGCAGGCATGGGGCAATGCTAAAGAATGGAGCGACATCACACACAGAACCTACATCGGCATACTCAACGAGGTTATGGACTTCAAGTTTGAGGGCGCACAGGGCGCAGCACTTAACCCAGAGCCATTCTTTGACACCAACACGAAACAGATAGCCAAAGCCACAGGCATACCAAAAAGTATTCTTGAGGGCGCAGAGGCAGGCGCACTTACAGGCTCAGAACTCAACAATCAACAATACTACAAGAAAATCAGCGGATTCCAAACAGACTACGAAGAGCCAATAAGATGGACTATTGACGCCTGCATAGACGCGGGCATGGTTTCGGGAGTCAAAACCGTAGCTGACGAATCTAAGCCTGCGGGGTCGGTGCTGAAGCGTATGCTACGAAGAGTCGTTGTTCATGATGTGCAAGATGCAGAGCCAATCGACTACAAGATAGAATGGAACAGCGCCTTTGAACTTAACGCCCTCGACGAGGCAAGAACAGCCGTCCTCATCGAACAGGCTAACCAGACACGCCTAGAATACATGACAATAGACGAGGTTAGAGACATGAACGAAAAGAAGCCATTACCTAACGGCGAAGGCGCAAAACTGAAAGCATCACAGCAACAACAAGCCAGCTCTTTTGGGTACCCACAACAGAATGATCCCTTCGGCTTTGGCGACCAAACAGCAGAGATTCAACCCAACCAAACCTTTGTCGCCACACTCAAAAGCCTCGCCCAACAAGTAATCAAAGGCGAAATCACCAAACAGAAAGCCCTTGAAGAGGGAGCAGGCGTAATCGACGTTTACAACAAATTTGAGGAAGAGCAAGCAATCGGCTGGGTCAGACGAAGCACACAGACCACGGGACCAATCAGCCTAAACCCTGAAATGCAAGCAGAGCTGGAGGATCAGCGGCAACGGTTCTTGAAGAATTACGCTCGGATGCTTGAGGACGCGGAAAAGCTGAAAATAAGGAATCAGTAATGAGTGAAGATTATTGGAGTTCCGAAGAGGGAATAATGAACCGCATAGACCTACTCGCCGAAGACGTACGCATGGGCACATTCAATAATGCCACAAAAGTTTACGGCACAGCAGTCGGAGCAACACACTTCAAAATATCGGAAAACCTGATTCCCACCAGTTGCAGTTGGTGCAGGCTTCATGTTGGAAGAACATATCGTCTCGGCATGTTCATGCCTCACCTTCCAAAACATCCTCACTGTTTCTTGCCTGAAACTCTTGTCAGAACCGAAACAGGAATGAAACCAATTTCACAGATTCAATTAGGCGAAAAGGTGCTAACACATAGAGGCAGATACCGGTCTGTAACATTCATTCATAGGAACTATTATAACGGAAAAATAAAAAAGATGATGGATGTCAGTTCCACGCTTAATCATCCATTCCTAACTAAGCAAGGATGGATTCGAGCAGACAGCATTGATGACGTCAACGAAATCGTATGTGGGAATGTCGGCTACGATTTTAAGCCTATTACAAACTTGAAAACGAATAAGAGCCCATTTTCTACGGCGAAGCAAAACCTCCTTTCCAGTATCATACTTTCGTTTCTTAGAAGAGTTGTGCCAGTTTCCCCCATCAATTTCGATGGCAATCTTTCGGTTGGGAAGAGCAAAGTCAATGTTGTAGATGTCAAGGGCAAACTGAGAAATAACCGGTATATTCTCCGATTGAAAGGCGTAAAGAAATTTTTGTTCCAGTTCAGAAAGTTTGGGGTTGTTTTGGTTAAAAATTGCTCGTTGGCATTTTTCAGTGTGACTGTGTTTACGGTTACGCGCTGCAGCATGGGCTGCCTCATAAGTTGCGTATCGTTGACTAGGCGTTTTTCTAGACCACACAATCTTATCGGATTCGCCTCTAGAACGCAATTTGATTCCCGCCTTTCTAAGTCGTATCGAAATCATTCCTTGAGAGACTCCAAACTTTTCAGCTATTTCCCGTTGATACATTCCCGAATTGTACATGCTTATAACCTCGTTCATAGGTATTTGTTTCCTAATATTCAATTAATCACCACAAACTGTAATATTGACGGCAAATATAAAGGCTTTGTTTACAACTTGGAAGTGAAAGAAGACAGGTCATATTGTGTCGGAGAAAAACAACTTATCGCCCATAACTGCATCCATTATTTTATTCCTTTAAGGATTGGAGCCCCTCCTGATATGTGGAGTTGGCTCTTTTCATAGTCACAAAACAAAAAAATTTGGAGGAAACAAAGAATTGAGAACAATAGTAACGGATTATGCGCCTCTTGAGGATGCAAAAATCATTCAGGACGACGACAAATACTTGATTGTGAAAGCAGTCATAGCATCCGAAATCGTTCACCAATACAGTGACGGCTGGGCATACAAGCCTGCAGACGAACTAGAAAAAGCCATGTGGACAGCGTCAGGCGTTCCCATACGTGCGCTTGCTCACCCACGAGGCAGCCACATTGACGACGTTGAAGACGTGAACGGCAGAGTAGAAAACCCAGTGTTCAGGAAAGACCTGATAGACCCAAAAACTAAGCGTCCATGCAGACGAGGCATAGAGACAGACCTTAAATTCTTCAGGGCAAACGCGCCTGAAGTCACCGCTGGACCCTTTAAACCAATCAGCGACGCTACAGTAGAGTCTATCCGAAAAGGAGAACTTAGAGATAACAGCATAGGATTCAGCTGCAACAAAGACTACACTAGCGGAACATGGCAAGGTCAGCACTACGATTTTGTGCAAAGAAAAATACTGATTAATCATCTTGCCGCTCCGATTCCGAAAGGCAGATGCCCAGCGCCCTACTGTGGCATAGCAGTCGATTCAGTTGACGAACAGGATATGTGGGAAGTCAACGAAGAGTCTATCAGAAGCGGACACAAAAGCAGCGACGATTACGAAGGCATAAAAACAGTTGAAATTACAGACGGAATCAAAGCCCTTGTTGGCTGCCCCAAAGGAAAAATGGAAGGGGACAAATGCAGCGTCGGCATGGAGACAATCAGCTTCATCTTTGACAAGTCCAAATTCAGCATGGAAGAGGCAAAGGCATGGTTCAGCAAGCACCAAAGCAAAGACAGCGCAGAGCTTGAAGCCTATTTCAAGTGTCCAGTCTGCCAGAAGCTAGACGAGATTGGCGTTCTCGAGGTCGGCAAACGATTGATAATCGCCTACGGCACAGATGTGATGAATGTGATTGAAGGCAAAGACCAGCCACCCAAAACCGACGTGGAAAGAGCAAAACAACACTTCGGCTTATCTGACGAAGAATGGAATGCACTTTCTGACGAAGAGAAAAAAGCTTTGATTGCGAAGCTGCCGCCATTAGGCACAGGACGCACCGACACGGAAGACGTAATCGACCGCTATAGGCGAGCTGTAGAGAAACTCAGAAAATATGACAACATCATGGAGTAACTCCATTTTTATGCTTCTCCCTTCAATGAAGGGTTCACCTTTTGCCTACGTGACGAAACTAGGCTTCCCCTCAGCATGGGACATAAAGGCTGAAAAGAAAAAAGAAGGAAAAAAACATGTCAGAAATACCAAAAACAAAAGAAGAATGCGAAGCCGCAGGCGGAACATGGAACGCAGAAACAGGCACATGCAAACTCCCTGAAACAACAGACACTGTATCACTTGACGCTCACAGAGCAGTTCTCGCAAAGAATGAATCACTCAAAATCAGAGTCCAGCAACTCGAAAAAATAGTTGACGAAGCAACGCAAAGATTCAACCTCACACAAGCACGATACGAAACAGCAGAAAAAGCAGAAAAAGATTCGCTGATACAATTCTTTATCGAGGACAGCAAAGACAACATGGGGCACCCATCCCTAACAGCAGACGACTTCAAAAACTTCGACCTAAAACAGCTCTACGACCACAAGAAACTGCTCGCAAAAAGCGGCTCAACAGGATTCATCAGCGTCGCACGTCAAAGACAAGAAGACGCACACAAAAAACCTCATGGCACTGTAGGAATCTGGAATCCAACAACTAAAAAGTGGGAGGATGGAGTCTAATGGTAACAACCTACGGATCAGCAACCGCAGACGGTGGAGTCGGGCCACAACCAACAAACAGCATAGTCGTACAAGGAACACCTAAAGTTCAGCACCTACTCGTCGAAACAGTCACAACAATGTACCCCGGACACCTAGTCCAGAAGGGCACAGCAGACCACCAAATCATAGTCGGCACCGCAGGCGCAGACATAATCGGAGTCCTCGGATATGAGCAATGCCAAAAGAAGGACAGACCCGCAACAAGAGCAACCATCTACACGGCAGTCAGAGCACCCGTTCTATCGGGTCCGGGCGTAGTCTTGATGCTGAAACTCGCTGACGGCGAAACAGTCACCAAAGGCGAAAAGCTAGTGTCTGCAGCAGGCGGCGAAGTAGTCGCAGCAACGGCAGCAGCTCCTCCCTCGGGATCAGTCGCAGTAGAGTCAACAAGTGCGCAACCGACGATGGCAGGTTCACTAGCCACAGAAGGAATACCCATCGCAATAGCCGAAGAATCAGTCACCACATCAGGCGCGGCAGACTGGATAATGGCGAGGATGTTGATCTAAAATGAAGCCACTAAGATTTACTGGAAGAGACGAACCACTACAAGCAGAACAGGGCGCCTACGTGCTGCCCAGCATGATTGACATTGCACGCAGAGAGTTCATAGGACGAAAACTTTTTGGAACCGCCATACAATTCGTTCCAGAAGGAACACAAACCTACAGCTTCGACGCACTAACTGAAGTCAGCAACGCACGTATCGACCCCGCGTATCCGGGAGCAGAAAACCTTGACTTGACCGCAGCCACACGAACAAGCCTCAACATTCCCACACTACACAAAGAATCAGTGATACGTAAATCTGACCTTGATGCTAGCAGAATGAATGGCGCACCGCTTGATACCTCAGTCATTGACTCGATGACCTACAAGGTAGGATTGCTCGAAGACACTATGCTATTGATTGGCACCGCCCTCACAAACGGCTACGTCGTCAATGGACTCTACAACGAGGCAGTGGCAACAGGCAACACAGACGCAACAAACTATGACTGGGCAACACCAGCACAGATCATAACAAGCATCAACGCCGCAATAACCCTGCTCAAGGCAGACCACATCTTTGGACCATACGACCTAACAATCGGCGCAGAAGCCGCAGGATACCTGTCCGTGCTAGTCAACGATGGACCCGCCACCTATGGCGAATGGGTACAAAAACGGATAGGCGGACAAATCTACGAGACAGAAGCAATGGCAACTGGAACGGCGCTGCTGAGCAAAGCAAACAATGTTGGCGCATACAAGTATGTCATAGCCGAAGACCTCAGAGTCAAAACTGAGCTTCAGAGCGTCCGCGAAGGCGAAGGACTCTTCGCCAAAGTGTACGTGCGTGGCTTGCCAGTCATCTACGACTCGAATGCCCTATGCGCAATAAGCGACATAAGCTAAACTGAGGCTACAATGTAGCTTCTTCCCCCCTCGCATCTTTTAAGTGGCGAGGTCATCATAATTACGAGGTTATTCCAATGTCAATACCAAGCGGTTTCAAAAATCGAGAAGAGTATAACGAGTATATGCGCAAATACAACCGAGAGTATCGGAAGCGCAAGAAAGAAGAATTTCAGCGATTACATGCTGAACTGGAACGGTATAAACAATTATTTGGAAAAATAGATTAACAGGTGAACAATTTGACACGAAAAACCAAGAGTAAACCATCAAAAAAAGCTGACTCAGCAATGATTCAATCAGAACCGTTGGTGAAGTCGGTGAAGAATGTATTACCTAGTCCCCAGCAGGACTTTAAGCTGCTGATTGCTATTCCCGCAACAAAAACTAGCCACTTGCCAGACCAGCCCAGAGTTCTTGAGGCAATACGGAAGACGGCTGAAGGCTACGTTTATGATTTGCATGTTGGCGAAGCAAACGAGCTGGGATGGCAGCATGTAGTAGACCAATTCAATCATGTAGCCGATAAGGTAGTGAACGAAAACTACGATTATGTGTTGCTTGTAGAATCGGACGTGTTCATCGCAGAGAACACTTTATCACATTTACTTAGTTTAGATGTGGACGTGGCGGTTGCAATCGTCCCAAACCACAGTTACCCAGATCATCCTAGACTTCATGAACTTCACAAGAATCTGGTGTGTGTAGCATGGTTCCGAGACCCTAAACATTACTGGTTCAGAAGCTGCACCATGCAAGAGGTGAAAGACAAAATCTTAACCTTCAAGGATGGTCCCCTACTTGCGGGCACAGGGTGCATACTCATAAAACGGAAAGTGTTTGAGTCTGGAATCAGATTCGTTAATGCCCTACACAAAGCCAGCTACGACATCATCTTTTGGCGTGACGTTGCAAACGCTGGTTTCAGCGGCGCAGCTGACGGCTACGTGATTTGTGAGCATGGAGGAAACTAAAACAGATGCAAAATCAGCTTCATCCAGACGCGACATATACTCGGACTGTCAAATTCACGGATGAAGATGGAGAGTACTTTGATCCCACATCCATAACTGTTACCTTTTTTGATTCACGTAGAATCCAATCAGGCGACAGCATTACATTAGACGCATCAGACAAAGAGGATACTGGAATTTACATTTTAGCTTGGAATGTGCCCTCTGACGCTGATTCTGGGCAGTGGGCATGCAACGTCAAAGCGGAGTGCGGGGAATCGGTTAGCATTCAGGAATGGAAGTTTAGCGTCTACACCATGCCTTATGGCGACTTCAGCAAAATCAGAACACTTTGCAGTCTTGATTCGGATGAAACTGCCTTTGATGGGCGATTGCAGGATTGTCTTGACATGATGGCGACACAAATCAACGATGAATTATCCGAAGTGGCGACAACGCCTTTAACTTCTGTTCCTGACATAATCCACACAGTCGCGAATTTGCTGACTGCGGGGCTATATCTTCAGTCTAATGCCCCTGACGAGAAAGAACACAATTACACAGTTCGCGCAGAAAAGATGCTTGACAGATATGTGATTAGGCAGAGACGATTATCGAGCGAATTGCCGATTGTGATTGGAAAAGACAAAAGCATTCAGTTTTGACGTAACAATCACAGGAACAAAAATATAAACTGGAGACTGTTTACGTTTTGGGTGTTGAAGGCGGAAAAGTCTTGCAGATAAACGAAGAGGGGAAAGTGATTGACTATTCCAGTTAAGCTTCCGAAAGAAGTTCTGAACCTGTTTCCTACTTGGGAGTACAGGTGTCCATGCTGTAGCACTTACGTGGAATCAAACGTTTCGTTGTGTCCTAACTGCAAAACACCTTTCAACGAAAACAAGTGGCGTGTTCCACCACGATTCCTCAAGAACCCTGAAGCCATGAGCGAATACGCGCATAAGGTGTTGGTGCCTAAGTTAACGCAGAAACAGCGCGAGTTGTTATTTCAGTATTTCACAGAAATATTCAGTGACGGTTTCGAGAGCGGCGATTTTAGTGAATGGACAGGTACTAAGATTTCAGGTACTTCTACACTTGAAGTTAATTCCGACAATCCATATCAAGGAACCTATAATGCTGAAGCTTATTATTCTGCGGGAGAACCAGACGGAGTTTATAGTTATGAGAACATTGGCACAAGTTACTCGACAGCTTACATTAGAGGCTATGTTAAATACGCAAGCATATCATCTGGAACAAATTTAATACTTCCTTGTGTTGGTTTTTGGGTAGAAGACCATGCAACTAACACTGCAAGAGGTGGGATGGGAAGAGATGGTAGCGGAAATGCTAAATGGGCTATAAGATATTATGATGGAGGTTCTTTCTATAATGCTTTTGGCTCACATGAACCTTCTGCCGATACATGGTAT
>Ga0315533_1001393_pt1 | contig 18437 bp, 23 predicted proteins | sample SalMarSW160130MG_FD_203081 | JGI IMG/M metagenome (GOLD analysis project Ga0315533, IMG submission 203081) | Salt marsh sediment microbial communities from the Plum Island Ecosystem LTER, Massachusetts, United States - Salt Marsh Sediment SW1601-30 ... | reverse complement strand
CAGCCTCATATTGTCTCTACCGGGATAAGGGGAATAATAACCGCCATGTTACGTGTTTCCAAAGGAACAGGAGACGCAGCAGATGCCGCAAGGGAACTGGGAATTGAATTTGATATAAACGCTTTAAAGGCAAAAGGGTTCAGACAAGTTTTAAATGAAATAATAGTGGCAACTAAAGGTAATGAAGGTGCTCTAATGAGATTATTCCCTAATGTCCGGGGACTTATCGGATTGCTTGCAGTTATGACAAACGAAGGGGAAAATTATAAAAATACTCTAAACGAAATAGAAAATTCTACCGGGGCTACCGAAAAAGCTTTTAAAACTATGATGGACACTACCGAAAATCAGATGGCGGTTCTAAAGAATAATATAATGGCAAGGCTAAAACCGCTGGGAGATAGCCTACTTAAACAAATGAATGATATAGCCAAAGGAATTAATATTGCAATGAGCGGGGCTAATGATGAGATTTCGAGGCTGGCAAGAAGTTATTCGGAATTAGTAGATACCCTACAAAGAAAACAAAATAGAATTGATGATTTGATTTCCACTGTAGAGGGGTTAAGAAATAAAACAAAATTAACCAGGGAAGAAACATCTGAATTAGAAGCAGCCGAGAGAGCTTTGGCCGTATATTTCCCCACACTTGGAAGGGCTGCCGAAGATGTTGCCGGATCCATTGATATCCTGACTAAAGCCAAAGAAGGTTCTATAGATTTAAGCATAAGAATTATGGAATTAGAATTAGAGCAGGCTAAAATAGAAAAAAGAAGAGCAGAGTTAAATTTAGCAATATATAGAAGAAATGAAGATGAGGACAAAAAAGAAATAGATAGAATGCAAGATAAATTTGACCGTTTCCGTCAAGATCTTTCATTAAGACAAATAATAGAACTTCAAACTACTGGGGCAATTAAAGAAGAGATAGAACTGGAAAATGAATTATCTATAGCAAAAGAAAAAAGGTCATTGGATCAAGAACAATTAATCCAAAATGTAGAAAAAACGACCGAAGAATATAAAATTCTAACTGAAACATTAGAAGAATTAAAAAAGACGCGGGAAAAACCGATTGCTATTCCTACAGTAGCAGGGGAAAAACTTCCTGAAACTACAATACCCATTTCTATTAACGTTGAAGAAATAGAAGCTAAATTAAAATATATGGCAGGCCAATATAAAAGATATTTGAGCGATGTAGCCCAATTCGGGAAAGATTATATAGAAAAAAATAATGCGCTATTAGCCAAAGAAGGCGGAAATTACGGTCAATATTTATCTGATATGCTGGAAAAATATAAAGGCAATGCCGATTTAACCAAAATAATTACCAATGATATATATGAATATAATAAATTAATAATAGTGAAAAGGGAAAAAGAAGAAGAAGCATATTTTGAATTTATTGCTAAGGCGAGAGAAAAAGAACTCCAAATAGAAAAAGATAAGTTTGAAGATATAATAAAAAATTACGAAGAAGGATCTGCTGAATATATAAAGGCAGTTGAAAAGCACGTAGAAAATGAGAAAGAAATTAATATTAAATATGATAAAGAAATAGCAGAAGCAAAGTTGGCTATATTTAAAGAAGGCTGGGAAAAGCAAATAGGGGAAGAACAAGAAGCCTATAAAAAAAGACTTGAAGCGAAATTAAAAGAACTTGAGGCAGAAAAAGCAATTGATATAGAACGTGTTGAATTTATAAGAAATAAATTGCAGGAAATAATCAAAATAGAAAAAGAAGCAGCCGAAGAGAAAAGGGAAATATTAGAATCTTATTTCAAATTATACCAGACAACAGAAGAAAAGATTTTTTCTATTCATAAAAAGACTAATGAATTATTAAAACTTACCGATGATAAATATGAGAAAGACAGACTAAAGAGTATAGAAAAGAAGTTAATAGCGGTAATCAAATTTAATGAAGCAAGGCAGGATATAGATGATAAATATGCCGGATATGGAGAGAATTTAAATAATGAGCAATTAAAAGAATTTATTGGATTTTTAGAAACAATGAAAATAAAATATTCTGAATTTGCCGATGTTATCATTGCGCTTGATGAAAAAATAGCTGAATCACAAAAGAAAATATGGGAAAATACCCGGGATGAAATTGATAAAACCATAGACGCTTTACATTCCCTAGCCCAGGTTGTAGGTAATTTCAGTACAGAACTTGAAGGAACAATAAATGAAATGGCAAATCTAATCGGTGGAATTGGTGATATAACAATTGGTTTTGCAACAGGCAATATCTCTGGAATTATAGGTGGAATAGTATCTGCTATAAATAGTATTATTAATTTATTTATTAAGCATAAATCCGATGTGCCCGAACTCAAAAAGGAATTGGCCGAAATTACCCTTGAATTACAGAAACAACAGAATATATTGAGCCAATCAATAGGAACGGCAAAGGTCGACGCAATACAGGATACCATTGATTTACTAAATGAACAAATAGATACCTACAACGAAATGATCGAAGCCGAAAAAGAAGCTTATGGACAATTCTTGTGGTGGACATGGAGCGAAACCGATCAAGAAGCAATAGAAGAATGGTTAGCGTCTATAGAAAATATAAACGCAGAAATATTCAATCTACAACAGCAATACCAGCAGATCCTTACGGGGACCACTGCAGAAACGATTGCCGATGCCATCGCTGAGGGATTTGCCCAAGGTCTGGACTCGGCCCAGGTTTTCGCCGATACTTTTAATAGTATGATGAAAAAGGCGATAATAGATGCCTTCAAAAGAACGATAATTACGAAATATCTTCAACGTTGGTATGAAGGATTCGCCCGTTTGTCTGAAGGCGGGTTAACAGCCGAAGAAATAAATTTTTTAGCACAAAGATATTTAGAATTACTTCAAAATGCAGAAACACAATGGGAGACAATGCAATCGATATTAGAATCAGTCGGCATAAATTTAGAGGAAATGGCTGAAGATATAGCAGGAGGAAATGTAACAGGGTTAACGGGAGCAATTGCAGGTATAACAGAAGAAACCGCTGGATTACTAGCCGGGCAATTCCAGGCAATTAGGATCAATACAGTAGGTATACTTAATAATATGGAAAATATAATAATAATCAATGCAAGAATCGCCGACAATACCGAATATAATAAATATTTAGAGAGCATTGATAAAAAAATAGGTGAAGGGAATACCTTAGAGAGTGAATACTTAAGATCAATAGGGGGTGTTTAAACCATGCAATCCGGATATTTACTTGATACTTTAGATATGGCAACTACATACGGGGTTTATGTCCAAAAGACAAAGGGGGCTTTAGATTTCTTAAAGAGAAAAGGCAAAACAGCCCATAGCTGGCTCGATTCCAATGGAGAGGAACATTTCACCGGATCAAATGATATATATTTTGAGCCTCGGGATATAATCTTATATTGCTATATAAAAGCTACTTCAAAAGCTAATTTTCTTAGTCAATTAAATGCCTTTAAAATAATATTAGAAGGTTCCGGACTCCACACTTTAAAATTACCGTTTTTGTCTTCTAATCTGAATGTATATTTCAAGGCCGGCGGGGCTTTAAATATGCTGACCGGTTGGAATAGCTCCACATTGGTAGGAAAATTTATTTTGAAATTACGGGAACCTTCACCAACTATAGCCTCATGAGGAGAATTTTATAATGAGTCTTAATATTTATAGGGGATCAACAATCTGGATAACAATAAAAACCGATGATAAAACCCGTCTCATTAGCCAACTTTTAGGTGAAGATATTATAAAATCATCTTTCAATTCCCATATTTTTTTGGATATCGGTATTGGAGATTTTACTATTTATGATGGCGTTATATATCATATAAATAGCCTTCCCAATATTAAGAAAAATTCCATAAATTCTTATGATTACGATATCACTTTTGAGTCCGAGTCCTACGAATTGCTGAAAACACAATTTTTAGATTTAGACGGAAATTCTGATTTTTATTTGGTGGGGAATTTAGAAACATTTATAGATCTTATTATAACGAATATGGGCCGGGAACATACCAACTGGGCGAAAGGGACCTGCGATCAAACAAATTCAGATTATAAATTATTAAGTTTTTCAAAAAATAATTGTATGCAGGTTCTGCAAAAATTGTGTAGTGAATTTGTAGGGGAATTCTACTTTGAATTCACATTGGATTTCACGGCGGGGGCAGAATTACCCTATTTGCCTGCTGCCGATGCAGTAATAGGCTATAAACCAGCCACCAATGCCGAACATGGTTACCACCCTGCTGAATTCACTATTAACAGTTATACAAAGGATATCTGTTTTACTGACAAGGCAGGAAGCGATTCTGGACTAACCTTCAAATATAAACAGGGCTTGAGAAGTGTCAAAAGAACCACGTTAAGCGAAAAGAATATCATTACCAGACTATATGCCTTTGGCTCTATGCAAAATCTTGCAAGTAATTATAGAGACCATTCCAGGAGATTGAAATTTGTTTCTAATGGCAAATCATATCTTGAAAAAAATACCGATAAATACGGTACGATTGAACATACTGAAATATTCAATGATATTTATCCCCACCGAGAAGGAACAATAAGCGCAGTCGACGGAGGAGACATAACTAAATTCACCGATAGCGGAATGGATTTTAATTTAAATGATTACCTATTATCCGGAGTAACTGCAAAATTACACTTTAATTCTGGAAATTTAGGCGGGTATGAATTCGAAGTAGCTAATTATAATAATACTACCAAAGAATTCACTATTATAGCCTATAAAGATGAGATAGGTTATGAAATGCCTAATGCAACCTTAAAGCCCGCTATAGGTGATAAATACGTATTGCTTGAAATATATCTACCACAATCTTATATTGATACCGCTGAAACAGCATTGCAAGCCAAAGCCCAGGCCTATCTCAATGATAATTGCGAACCGAGAGTAAACTATATTCTCGAACCTGATTGGAGATATTTTCAAACTCATTTAATTAGTCTTAAAGCAGGCGATTTTGTTACAATTCAAGACACAGTTTTAGGAATAGATGTAATGACCCGGATTGTAGAATTGACAAAATCGGTGGCGAATAAATACAAATATACCCTTAAATTAACTGATCATTTAGAAGTACAACTGATCCAAAGATTATATGACGAGCAGTTTGATCTAAAAGAAAAAATTGAGATTGGGGAGGGCGGGAATATTATCCGGTCCAGGCGGAACTGGCGAACATCCGAAGAATTAAGGACAATGATTTTTGATACTGACGGATATTTTGATATGGGAAAGATCAGGCCCGAATCAGTTGAAACCGGAATGTTGTCAGTAGGATCAAAATCTACCCAGTTTATTTTAAAGGAAATTGAGATCGAAGGAAATTACCAATCCGATGTAAGCAAATTTCATGCCAGCGCCGGAATTTTAATTCATTTATCAATAGCAGAAGAAATCAGGACCTGGACATTATCGGAGAATACACAAAATAGCCTGGTGGATGAGACAGCTTATTATATTTACGCTAAATGCACCAAAGAGCCCAGTTATACCGGACAGATTGTAGTTGATGAGACGCAAAGAAAATTTGATGATGATGAGACTTATTATTATTTTCTGATCGGTGTTCTGCATTCGGTAGTTGACGCGGTGCGGGGAGTATCCCTCACTTATGGCCAGACGATCATAAACGGTAAATTTATCCGGACCGGGAAAATCGAATCCACTAATGGATTGGTATATTTTGATTTAGATAATAATACGCTCGTTCTTCCCAATGGCTCGGTTACTGCCGGCAAAATAGTCGCCAATGCTATCGAAACTGATAAAATAAAGGCTGGAGCGGTGACAGCTGACAAAATAGCAGCTAACGCTATAACTGCTATCAAAATAAATGCTGATGCTATTGAAACCGCTAAGATAAAAGCAGATGCGGTAACCGCTGATAAAATCAACGTAACAAGTTTAGCGGCAATAAAGGCTATTTTAGGCACAGTTCATGCTGGTTTAATCTATGGAACAAGATTTAGAGTTGGTGGCGGAACAGATGAGGATATCTATTTTGAAGATAGCGGAATAAGATTATATGACGCAGCATCTAATCGTTTAAGATTTTATAAATCAGGTTTAAAAACTTTCGATATTAATTTACTTACTGAATACACTATTTTGGTAGGGCAAAGTCACGTTGAAATTGCTGCTGGTAGTTCAGCTTGTGCCATAAAAATCTATGATACTAAACAATTAAAAATTCCTTATTCAACAGATGCCCCAACTTCTAATAATTATTATGGAGAATTAATTTTCGATAATGAAGGAGCAGATGGTAAATTACATATTTATACAACCACGTGGAGACATATTAATTCGATTTCAGGATGGTGATTAAATGATATATTTACAAACGAAATCTATGACTTTTGATGAAGATAATATAGAACATGAAATCATATTAGATATTTCTGATAAAGAAACATTTGGTTATGATTATTGTTTAGATATGGAATGGGATTTTGAAACTAAAATTAGAGCTGATGGTTGGTTTAGCTTTCCATTATTCGAATATAAAGATGGAAAAATAATAACCTTTAGTTATAAAGATTATGCTTATTTTAAAAATACAGATAGAAGAATAACTTTGGCTACCAAGATAAATGAACTCTATGCCCCTTTTTCAGAAGCAAAAATTTTAAGAAAAACTTTCAGATATATAATGGACACTCTTAAAATAGAATATCCGGACTTTTTCAAAAAATATAATGATAAAATAGAAAAACTTATAAATAAAAATCCAAAAAATTGAAATATTTAATCAAGGGGTTTATAATAATAACAGGGAGTAAATTAAATGAGAAAGATTATTTTATCATTAATAGTTGTCATATCTTTGATTTTAGTATTAATAGGATGTTCGAATATAATTCTACCTACAAAAATTTTAAGTGCTGATATTATAGTTACTGAATGGGAACAGGAATATTATGAATATTCTGGGGAATTAAGAAGTCATGTCTATATTTATTATAAAATAGAGAATACCGGAAATGTTGATATTTGTTATTATAAGATATGGTTTACCGTAACTTGCATAGATGAAATGACTTATGGGATTTTGAAAATTGGACAAAGCATTGATACAGGACAATCTGAATCTGATTATGTACTTTTTTATATACCCAATAAACACGTAATATCCATTGAAATTATAAAACTGGAATTAGGGAGTTAAAATAATTAAATAAATAACTTCTAAAAATTAAATACTGTAGAGCTCCAATTTTAGAGGGCCAAGAATAAGAACGATAAAACGTTCTGTTTTTGGCTCTTTTTTTATTTTATGAAAGGAGAATATTATGGAAGAATTAGCGAAAGAAATCGATAAGATATTGACTCAATATTTACAGGAAAATTTAGGGAATAGGCTTTCCCAATTTAGCATGAAGGGTCTTAGGGATGTGCTTATAACTACGATTCAAAATTATAAACCAATCAAAAAAAGTGAGATGATGAAAGATGTTAAAAAATAAAATATGGTTGGGGATAATATTTTCTATCCTTTTGTTGATATTTACCATTCCTGGCTTTGCTTCATATTACAAATATACCCAGGAAAGCGGAGCTAATTTTTATGTGGGCACTGGCGACAAGGCTGAGGCCCTAGAAGATACCAATGAGGTAAGGCAAATACTTGATGATCTTGGTAACTTATTAGGTCATTCTAAAAGAGATGATCTTTACCCTAAGGATGGCACTACCGGAGGCTATTTGGGACGTTTAAATTCTGGCCTTGATGCTTCCAAACCTGCCGTTCCCGTTGTAAATGATATGTATTTGGCCACCGATACCACAAAGGTCTATAAATGTTTTGTGGCCGGGAATTGGGTCCAAGTATATCCTTCGACAATAGAAAATAACGTAACTAAAACAGGAGATTTTACTGCTGGAAAGATAGCGAAAATAAATAATGCTTCTGGGATAATCGAAGAAGGGACCAATACTGATGCTGATGTGTCTGATGCAGTAACTAAGAAACATACTTCGGGGAGTGAAACCTGTACCGGTGATGTTAGCGGTACAGTAGGAACCAATACTGTCGATAAGATCAAAGGACATACTGTTGATGAAACTGATATCGGAGATAATAAATTATTGGTATATAAGACTACTGGAGATAAATATGTTTATGAAACCCTTGATTTATCTCTTTACTATCTCAAGACCGAAATAGATACTCTTTCAGAATTAGAAACTATTTATAGTAAAGATATAATTGATTCCGATGAACTTACTGCCCTAAAATTCACCGACCTAAATGATACCCCTGCTAACTATACAGACCAGGCAGGTAAATATGTCAAGGTTAATGCAGGTGAAACTGCTTTAGAATTTGGAACTCCTACCGGTGGAGCAGGAACTTATCTTGAATTAACTGATACCCCTGCCGCTTACGATAATGGAAAGTATGCCAAATCAACCGCTGACGGTGTGGTTTGGGATGATCCTGCAGGCGCCGGTGATATGCTAAAAGCCACTTATGATACCGATACCAATAACATAGTAGATAAAGCTGAAACCGTTGACGATGGGGCAGGAAACAGCTCTACCGCTGCGGATGTTAAGGATGCAGTAACTAAAAAGCATAGTCAAAATACAGATACTATTTTAGTTTTAACTAACGCTTTAGCTTCCGACCAAACCTATTCTGGCGAAACAGATAGCCAACTAGTTGGTGAAACCGTTGCATTTGGAGAAATTCTATATTTTAACTGGACTGATAAAGAATGGAAAAAAGCAAAAGCAGATGTGTTTGCAACTGCTAAAGGTACAAGAATAGCACTTGAGGCTAAAGATAATGGTCAAACCTGTTTAATGCTTGTCAAGGGTTATATTAGAGAAGATACTCTATTTGATTTTGCTGCAGCAAGAGTATTCTTAAACGACGATACAGCTGGCAGGTGTGATGATACTGCTCCAGAGGAAAGTGGAGACCAAATATTTGTGGTCGGAGAAGCAAAAGATACTCATATTTTATTCTTCGACCCAGGAAAGGATGTAGGTGAGATTTAATGAAAAGATATCTATTACCATTAGCATTAGTATTACTTTTAACATTTACCCTGGTAGGCTATTCTGCTGATTGGCTTACAGGTTACCGCCAACGAATAGAATTAACTACTGATGAAACTAAAATAGATACCGCTAATTTAGAATGGTTTTCTGTAACTGTTTATTTAACAGGTGCACAAGCGGAAGAAGTATTTGCAGAATTTGATGCTGATGAAGATTATAATAAGGTTTGTTTTACAAAAGCTGATGGGGTAACGGTATTATTTGCAGAATGTGAGTTGTTTGATGTTAGTGAGGAAACGGCTATTTTCCACGTATCTACTAAAGGTTGGGAATTAGCTCATGATGTAGATACAGATTTTTATATGTACTACGATGATGACCATACAGAGGCTTGGGAGAAAAAAGGAATAGTAATCAATCCTGTTGGCGATAATGATACTGCGGTAGAACCAACTATCATTTATGAAGGTAATGCTCAAGTTATTGAGACCGAAGAAGATGTTTTTAAGATGTGGTATAGAGAGGGTGAAAACGGAGTATCCATGGAGATTAGTTATGCCGAATCTACTGATGGAGAAATTTGGGTTGCGTACGATACCAATCCTGTTCATAATGTTGAAGACCCTTGGTGTCCTTTTGTCTTTAAAGACGGTGCTACCTATTATATGTATGTCCATTCAGATTGGGATAATATAGATAAGTATTCTTCTGCTGACGGTTTAGAGTGGGCAAAAGATAAAGATAACGCCTTCTCCGTTGGTGCAGAGGGTCAATGGGATGATGATTTTATGGGTAATGTCTTTGTGTGGAAGGAAGGAGCAAATGATTGGCGGATGCTTTATGAGGCAAGGTCGAGTAGCTTTACTCCTTTTGAAATCGGTTACGCAACTTCAGAGGACGGCGAAACTTGGAGTAGAGATGGTGGTAATCCAGTCTTTAGTAGAGCAGATTTGGGGGTAAGCCATCCGGAAGTCCATAAGATTGGTTCTACTTATTATATGTTTTATCATTACGTTCATTCTGCATACCATGATGAATACCCTTTTCTTTTACCAACGGAAATAGGTTTAGCCATTTCAACTAACTTAACAGATTGGACGGAATACGGCGGTAATCCTATATTTTTTAGGACAGAAAGCTATGAGGGTGTTGATGATACGTGGGGGCAAGTATCTGATATGTGCTGTGTTGAAGTAGGTGGTGAAACCTATATGTGGTATAGTGCCGTGCCAGACCAAACACCTACAACTTCACCTGATGTAGCTACAATAGCTCTTGCGAAGTCAAGTTTAAGTTTAAGCGAATTAGTTTTAAATCCAAATTTAAATCATACTGGTTCTATAGGAAGTGCTGCGGCTCGATTTGTTTGGGATGACAAGTATAAAATTGTAACCCACATGGTAGATGATACAACTTCAACAATTTTAGACTCGACTATCAATAAGAATGATGGCACAAAAAAAGCTGCTAATGAACCAGTTGAGGCAGTAGGACTAATAGGGAAAGGACAAGACTTTGAGCCGACAGATGACGAAATAAGTCTACCTACTCTTTCGGATGTAGCTAATTTTACGGTTGAATTACTTATGTACCCTCATCTAGTTGGTGATGGAAGTGGAGAGCATCCAGTATATTCTTTTGAAAATTATGATGACACTCCTCGTGAAGCATTGATTATAAAAGCAGCTGCGGCTAATAGTAATTTTGATGCTCATATAGACGGAACTGGTGAAGGTGAACAAAAGTACGGATTTACTATAAATACCTGGGCTTATGTAGCTGCTATCAGGAATGGAACAAGCATTGACTTTTATAAAGATGGAGTAGACTTAGAAAAGACTTTAACTGTTGGAGCAGGAACAGTTGTTTTTAATAATCATAGGATAGGTGGGCATTATTATCTTGATGAGGAGAAAGAATGGTTTGATGGTATTGTAGATGAAGTCCGCATATCATCGACTATTCGTTCTGTTCCTTGGTTAAAAGCAACTTCCAATAGTTTATATGATACCTTACTCGCTTATGGGAGTGAGGAAACGCCCACAGGCATTACTTGGAACGGGATAGTAATAACTAAATGGAATGGAATAACTATAACGACTCCATTAAATACACAATAGGAGGTGGTAATGTGAATCCAATAGAATTGGGAAAAGCAATATCCGAATATGGAATAGCAATTGTAACTGGGATATTTTTAGTATTAATCTCCTGGCTGGTTAGATATCTTATTACCGAGCAAAGTAAGAATATGAAAAGTATCTTAGGCATGTTTAAAGTAGAATTGAAGGCTTTACATAAAGATGGTTTAAAGAATGCTATGCTGAACCGCAAGAGTTTAAGCATGATAGGAACTTTAACCCAGTATCTAAATAGGAATTTTAACGGAAATTTTGATAAAGTAAATTTTAAGAAGAAGGATAAAAAATCGAATGGACGGAAATAATAAATCTTTAGGTGATCTCTCAATTAACTTCTGGAAGCGGGAATTTAGATGCCCTTGTAAAAAGTGTAAAAGAAAAAAGGTCCGGGTAAGCGAATTATTACTATTCAAATTAGAAATGCTAAGGGTTGCATTAGGCAATAGGCCGATAATTATAAATAGTGGCAATCGGTGCCCTGAATATAATGCAAATATAGGTGGCTATCCTAACTCTGCTCATATACCTAACCCGGATGGAGAGGCTGCTGATATAAAAATAAAAGGGGTAAAGCCTATTGATATAGGTTTGGCTGCTGAAAAAATTGGGGGTCTTAGAATAGGTATAGCCAGGACATACGTGCATTTAGACGTAAGAAAACCGAGTCCGAGTAGATTCTGGATCTATGAGAATAATATTATATACTCGGCGAAAATAGAAAATGAAAGTCTATTAAAGTTCTATCAAATAATAAAAGGAAAGTGAGGTGAGAAAAGATGACTAAGATATTAGCTTTCTTAAGTCTTATAGGTGGAATAGTTCCTATAATCCTAGGGCTGATTACTGCATTTGAGACTCCCGGTTTTGGGGCTGAAAAGAAGAAAGTTATTTTGGATGCTATAAAGCTATTCTATGATAAAATGGCCGAAGAGTATCCCCTACCAATAAGTAAAGAAAAGTTGGTAGGGATTGCAAGTGGTTTTATAGACATAGCAGTAGCATTCTTTAATCTGGTCGGTTGGTTCAAACATGGAAACCCTACCGACAGTTCCTAGGTGATTCCTGGTTAGAGAAGAATGCAACCATTCCTTTGTGGACCAAAATATTTAAGTCTTTAGGAATATATGATCAGGACTATCACCAGAAATATAGGAAATCTCTTTATAGCAAGAGATATAAAACATATATAAATTTGGTAGCTAATGATATACAAAAGAAAATATTAAATATGAATAAAAAGAAGATCCGGGAATTAATGAATAAAAAATACCCTAAACCAGATTTTGTATGCCCGGATATTCCAAAATAAAAAGTATTCCCACCAACCCACGATACTTTTTCATTTAGGTACCTCCTTAACCCCGGAGATTCTAGGGCTCCGGGGGTCAAATTTCAGATCACCAAAAAACAGACCTTCAAATTTCGTTTTTAAGGGTAGTCTTTTGACCTAATACATACAATCATACGCGACTCTGCAAAATTTCTTCATATACGCAGTCTACGAACGTCTTCAAAAATCAAGCAAACCCTTTATTTACAATAGTTACAGCGATTTCAAACAAAAAAAAGAGCAAAAAATATAATTTTCGGTATATAATTGTGTGAAAAAAAGCAAAATAAAATTAAATATTATCGGAAAAGACTTGACAATGTTATGAAATTAGTATATATTATAGGTAGATAGGGAAATAAATAAAGGGGGTATTTAAAATGTTAACTAATCAAAGAATGAAAAAGATAGATAGAAATGAGATCAAAGACTTAGAAAAATCTACTCGGAAATTATATATCTACCGACAGAAAGACAGATTACAGGACGAAAGAGGGGCGGTAAATAATATAATAAAAGCACAAGATTTTTTAATCAACCGGTATGGTAAGAAAGGTTATAAAAAATTAATTAACAAACTTCAAGAAAAAACCCACAATGACCAGACAGCATTACTGGGTATGTTACAGGATAAAAATTTAAAGGCCGATATAAAGCTAGTAGTTTTAGCGAGTTTCGGAGAATAAAAAATTAAAGGGGGGATATTAAAAATGTATTCAATAATCGCTAAAGTGGAAAATATTAAGGAAATAGAAGGATGCTATAAAAATATTCTAATAGCTGAAAGACACAAGAGAAGACTCGAGAAGAAATATACCGGAACTACTTTTAAGATTGAAAGAATAAATAAAAGGGGGATTTTAAAAGATGTTAGTTAATCAAATTAATTATAATGGAATGGATTTAAATGTAGGCGATAAGGTAGTTTTTAATCATATTACCACTTATGATAATCAATTTAATGGAGAAATCAAAAAGATACAGATTAGAAAAAATAGCTATTCACCGCTTGTTACGGTCCACCGGAAGATAGGGAATACCGAAGAAGATCTAAAAATACAGGCCTATATGATAATCAGGAAAGGTAACGATGGAAAAGGATTAAGCACTACCTGGGATTAAGCAATCAGATCCTAGGGGATTTTAAAAGTCCCCTGGTTTGTGATTACTTATATTTAATATCCTTAAAAAATAAATTAATGGGGGTTTTTAAATGAAATGCTGGGAATGCAAAAAAAAGATTTCTTCCGCGATTAGAGTCTGTTATCTTGAATATCACGAAGAAATGGGACTATCTAAAGAAAAATATAGAGACGTTTGCAAGGAATGCTATCCTAAGCTAAAATTTAATCCTTGCCACTTTGTAGAAGTCGAAAAGATAACCGGGAAACAAATAAAATAAAGGGGGTAAATCAATAATGGAATGGATCAAAAAGTGGAGAGTTAAAAGTGAAAATAGTAATAGGGTTTATGTGGTTTCTATCTCGGATAAAGGTGAATGGGGCTGCTCATGCCCAGCCTGGACATTTAACCGGATAGAATGTAAACATATTATAAGGGTAAAGCTAAATCCCGAAAGATATGAGCTTGAAAAACCGGTAGAAAAACCCGAATATATTCTGGCAATGGTAGAAAAACCTATTTATAAAGAAAAAGAAAACAAACTTTTAATACCGTTGATCAGGATAGAACCTTACGATTACAAAATGGAAGCTCTTATATGTTATACTATGGCTAAGTACGGCTACTTATGGAAAGAAATCAAAGAAATAAGAAATCTATCTGATATCTGGACTTTGACTAAAGTCAAAAATATTGCGAGGGGGCCAAATTAAAATGAAAAAAGATTACGAACTTGAAACATCTTTAAAGATTCTATTAAAAATCGCCTGGGATCTCATACCTAAATTTACTAAAATTGCAGCCTTGATTATTTTTGCAGAGATGGCAGTGGTAATCATGGCGGCCAATCCTCAAGATAGATTTGGTTTAATTATTGCTTTTTTATGTATGCTGCCATTTATTTTACTTGTATTTTTTATGTCAATAATTGAACCTAAAGAAAATGAAAGGAGAAATTAAAATGATTAAGAAACAAATTACCGGAACCAAAGAAAAAGAAGAGGATGATAGAATTACTTTTAGCTCTGGATCTGCTAAAATAAAAGAGGAAGCCCGGGAACTGGCCAAAAAATTTAAGCCTATCAAGATCAGTTTATCCGATTTTTGCCAGATAGCATTAAAAGAATTTATGAAAAAGGTCAAAGAAGGCAAAAAAGATAACTGGGGTTATTAAAGAAATTATAAATAATTTTAAAAAGAAGAATATTTTGACTAAATATAGTATAATTATAATTAGTAAAAACTAAATATTTTGTTAAGGGGGTAGTCGGGTGGGGCAAAATAAAATTACAAATAATAATATTATATCTTATGAGATGACTGTAAAACTACAATATAAAAATTGCGAAATGACTTTCAAAAAAGCTGATCAGGTTTATATAATCACTGCTGTAGATATCACCGAAAAAGGATACATAGTTGAATTTAGCGAAACCTTCCTAGAAAAGAAAAAATTATATCCTAATCTGGTTAATCTTTTAAATAATTTGGAACAAGATCTAAATACAGTATATCAAAAACTAATTACCAAAAAGAAATTTGTTGATAAGATAAGAAATAATTAAATAATTATATTAAAAAAAGTTTGACAAATATGGTTATCACATGATAAAATTAACTATGATTAAAAACATGAATATCAAAAAGTTAAAAGAAATAGCAGAAAAATATCATATGAGTCAGCTTGATATTTGTAAAAAATTGGATATTAGCGTTTCGACTTGGAATAGGTGGATCATTGGAAAGTGTGTCCCAAAAAGTAAAAATATATTAAAGCAGATAGATAAGGTAATCAAAAAATATAATTATTAAGGGGGAAAACCGCATATGGTACTCAAATATCCACACTAAGCACAATTAAATATTATTGGGTATCGGGTAACAAATTCAATTTTTTTGATTTTACACAGTCCTATAATATATCATATGACAATCACGTGGTAATCAGGTGAAAAGATTATAAGCTAAAAATAAAATAGAATATGGCCAAATAATTAAACCGATACCAGACAGGTTAATGCGGTTTCCTGTCAATAATGGTAATCGGTTTTTTTATTTGGCTTTTTTTATTGTAATCTTGCCTGCCCTGGGTGATAGGAATTATTTTAGATAAAGGGAGCTGGAAGAAAAGAGGAAAGCGGGAAGCCAGCCACCCAGGGCAGGCAAATCAAAATCAAGCCCCCGCAAGGTTGAGTTAAGGTTTTTGCAAGACTTTGGATCTTAACTAAAGAACCTAAACAGGGGCCAATTAAAAGGGGGTGTAGAAAATGAAAGAATCTGAAATGTTCTACGCAAATAAAATACTTGAAAAAAATAAAAAGAAATATGAGAGGGGTGAGAAATTGAAAGAGGAAAAGTTAAAACAAATACGAAGAATCTTTAAAACAATGTTACATAAATTAATAAAAAAAGTTAATGAAAAACACGGGTACGAAGATGAAAAATTAGATGAAATATTAGCCAACGAATATACAAATAAAATGCTATATGAAGTTAAGATTAGAGCTAATAATAAATAAGGGGGTGATTTTATATACCGAGAACGGTATGCAAATTATTAAAATTTTAGGAGGTAAATAAAAGTGAAAGACATTGGTTTGAAAATATTAAATTTAAAAAGTACAAACATAAAAGGAATTAAAGCAATAGATATAACTCCAAAAGATGATGTAATAATTATATCCGGTAAAAATGGGGCTGGTAAAACCTCGGCCTTAGATTCTATTTGGTATATATTGTGTTGGAAAGCCGGGGCAAAAGCAACCCCAATGCCAATTAGGAAAGGCGAAAAAGAAGCAGAGGGTGAAGTAACTTTATGTGAGGATTTAACGGCCGAAGAAATCGCAGCGGGTAAAATACCGGAAGTCTTATTTGTCGTAAATAGAATATGGAAATCTAACGGAAACACCCAGCTAAAAGTAACTAACGGAAAAGGCCTAAAGTATACTACCCCTCAAAAGCTGTTAGATGATTTTATCGGGTATCTAAGTTTTGATCCACGGTTATTTTCGCAAATGAAGGGAAGGGAACAACGGCAGGTTCTTATTGATTTAACCGGATTTGATATTACTGAAATAGAAAAAAAGATTGCTTATCTATACGATCAAAGGTTAGAAAAAGGCAGAGAGGTTAAATTATTATCCGGTAACCGGGAGGAAATAACCATTAAAGATTTACCGGAAGACCTAATATCGGTAGATGATATTAACAATGAATTGCAGGAAGCTATGGTAATTAATACTAAAATAGATGATTCAGTAAGAAATATAGAACGGGCACAAAAAGAAATAGAAAGATTAAATGATCTTATTTCTTCAGGTAATGATTATATACAAACCCACGAAAAAATACCGGTTGATTCTCTAAGGGAAAAATTGGCCGAATCCCAAAAAATAAATGAGCAGATAAGGGCTAGGGATCGTAATAGGATAGCGGATAGAAAAGAAAATAAGGCCAAAAACGAATATAAAGATTTTACCGATGAAATAAATGAGCAAGTTAAAATAAAAGATGATGGCCTAAGAGAAAATTGGCATAAAATCCCCGATCAAAAACTAAGCCTAATCGAAGATGGTATAGCCTATGATGGTACTCCATACTCCCAAATAGCGTACTCAGAACAGTTAAGGATCTGTATAAAAATAGGAATGGCCTTAAATTCTAAATTAAAGGTTTTAAGGATTTCAGATTGGACTTTATTGGATAACAAAAGTAAAGAAATTGTCCGCCAAATGGCCAGAGAATTCGGTTACCAGATCTGGGCGGAAGAGGTGGATGACACTGGTACAATTGGATTTTATATCGAAAATGGAGAAATAAAAGCCGAAAACGAAGATGCACCGTTTTAACGTGAAAAATAATATTAGGAGATTATTACTGTGGTAAACAGAAAAGAGATAGACAGAAGATATTATCTTGGACATAAAGAAAAAATAAAAGAAAAAAATAAAAAATTCAGAGAAGAAAATCCTTTATATTCTAAAGAATGGTGGAAAAATAATCGTAAGAAACAAAGAAAATATCGAAAGGAATGGAAGGAAAAGAATATAAAGAGAGCAAAAGAAATCTGGGATAAACACTATATGGAAAATATTGCAAATATAAGAGTGAGAGATAAAAAATTTAAAAAGGAGAAATACCACAATGATTTAAGTTATCGTATTAACGATTTAATGAGCAGGGCAATAAGACATTCTCTAAAAGGTAATAAAAATGGTAAACACTGGGAAAAATTAGTTAAATATACAACAGAAGACTTAATCAAACACTTAAAGAAAACAATACCAAAAGGATATAACTGGCAAGACTTTTTAAAAGGTAAATTACATATTGATCATAGAATACCTAAGAGTATATTTAATTTTGATAAACCAAATCAAATCGATTTTCAGCGATGTTGGGCTTTGGAAAACTTAAGATTATTACCTGCAAGAGAAAATCTAATAAAAAGTAATAAATTAATAAGACCGTTCCAACCTGCATTAAAAATCTAAAAATTGGGGAGGAAAATTAATGAGTCTAAAGTCTATTGCTAAATACAGAGCAAGAAAAAACGATACTAGTATTAAAGAAGAAATGAAATGGCTCAAAGCAAAAGAGGAAATCGATTACGAAAAATTATTTGGGGCCGAAGTAAAAATAAACAAATATGGCCGCAAAATAAAAAAATTCAGGAGGTAATTTTAAATGAATAATACTGGTGGTACAAGTTTTTTTAAACGATTTACTAAGATTGTAGGTGATCATCCTATTAGTAGTATCCGGAGGCTAACTTGGAAGGGTAAAATCC
>Ga0315533_1001386_pt1 | contig 18498 bp, 15 predicted proteins | sample SalMarSW160130MG_FD_203081 | JGI IMG/M metagenome (GOLD analysis project Ga0315533, IMG submission 203081) | Salt marsh sediment microbial communities from the Plum Island Ecosystem LTER, Massachusetts, United States - Salt Marsh Sediment SW1601-30 ... | reverse complement strand
CAGCTTTGTCTCTGTTAGCGATTTGATTAAGGTAGGTACTGTCCCTAAATTTTTCCGCTGTTGCAAGGTATTCAGGAAACTCCTTTAAGGCATCTTCGCTCATCCAAGCCTGTACGAGCGATCCGCCCAAACTTGCTTTTATCAAGCCGATGGGGACATGGTATTTCTCGAACAATTCTTTTGCGAAAAAGTAGCCTATGGCAGTGAAATTGAGGACAGTTTGGGGATTTGCCGATTTCCATGTGCCCGATTTCAAGTCTTCCTGCGGCGTTTTGAAATCATACCCGTCAGGGACAATAAATTGCCTTATAGAAGGATTCTCTGAATGAGCAATCACGTCTTGATAGCGGTATTTTACTCTGTCCATCGGCAATACCATATTCGATTGTCCCGAACAAATCCACACATCGCCTATAAGGATATTTTTTAGAGTTATGTGATTGGTGGCATTAATTTCCATATCGTATGGGCCGCCTGCTATTAAGGCAGAAAGCGATACTGCCCATTTACCGTCTGTACCGGCTACGGCATTATATGTTTTGTCGTTAAATTTTATTGTCACCTTCTCGCCTGCGGAAGCCCAGCCCCAAATCTTTACATCGGCATCTCTTTGTAACACCATACCGTCGCTTATCAGCAGCGGAAGCCTGACTTGGCAAAACGCTGCCTGAGAAATCATCAATACATAACAGCATAATGTTGAAACAAGTATTTTTACATTCAACTTCATAAATAATATCCTTTCATTTTAAAACAAAAGCTAAATCAGGGTTATCCTGGCTGTGAGAACATTAGATTCCGCCGGATTAATCTTCTGTACTGGTTGCCTGCCTCCAACTGAAATTTCAAATTGGCCGGGAAGAACCTCTCTCTCATTTTTATCATTAATAATTGAAAACGCATCTGAGGGAATTGAAAATTCGACGGTTTTAACTCCGCCGGGTAGCAAATGAATCCTTCTGAATCCTTTAAGTGAGCGAATAGGAACGGAAACGGTCGAACTTAAGCTTGACACATAAACCTGAACTACCTCATCGCCGGCTAATTCACCGATATTTTTTACGTTTACAGAAACCTTCACGACATCTCCCACTTTGTATTGTTCAGCGACTTTTAAATTTTCGTACTTGAATGAAGTATAACTCAATCCGAAACCAAAAGGATACAGGGGTTCACCTTTGAAATACCGGTAGGTTTGCCCGCTCATTTGATATTCCTCGAAGGGAGGCAAATCTTCAACGGATTTGTAAAAAGTAACCGGAAGACGACCCGCTGGATTATAATCTCCAAAAAGAACATCCGCGATGGCCTGACCTGCGGCCTGGCCGGGATACCAGGCTTCAACAATGGCCGGGATATTCTCCTTTTCCCAATTGATTGCCAAAGCGCTGCCGTTCAATAGCACCAATACTATTGGTTTACCTAATGCGTGAATCTCCTTTATCAACTCTTGCTGTACATCCGGCAAATCCAAACGAGTCCTGTCTCCTCCTCTGAATCCTTCAATCTCAATATCCAATTGTTCACCTTCCAAGCTGGGGGTAAGCCCCATACACATAATCACTACCTCCGCTCGTTTGGCTACTTCAATGGCCTCTTTTTTTAGATCAGGTTTGGGTTTGGCCCACACTAATTGCACCTGGGCGTCGGCATAAGATTCTTCCGCTTCAACGACTATTTTGTATTTATTTCCGGCCTCCAATTCAATGGACTCGGATTTTATCAACCGTGGGTCTCCAAATTCATTCCTGAAATGATAAATGGACCTTGCTATAGGTTTGTCATTCAAATAAAGTCTGAATTTACACGTGCTGATAACACCCAATTGATATGTCCCGGACTGATCGGGTCTAAGCTGGCCGGTCCACCTCACGCCGAAATTATCATCATCCAAATCTTGCCGAGGAGCTTTGTCGTGCCAGTTGGCATCGAGATTCTTTTCGATAGAGGAAAATAAAGCCGTGCTGCTCAAATCTTTATTAGCGTAATACTCAACTCTCAATCCTTTTTCATCATCTTCAGTGAATAAAACTTCGGGTGGAACAACAGTGAACACGGGCATTCCTTCAGCTAATTCACAACCCTGTGCGTATAAGACTTCCGAGCCGGGGGACACCTTCTCTTTTATCCCCCTCAAAGGAGTTACGGTGTCTGAGGGGACGCCATTGTAATTACCCAGAAGCATAAGCCATTGGTCCGAGTTGGGGCCGATGACGGCTATGGTTTTAATATCCTTATCCAATGGCAATAAATTGTTATCATTTTTCAATAAAATTACGGATTTGCGAGCAGCTTCCAGAGCTAAATCTTTATGCTTTTTACAATCCGCGACGTCATAGGGGATTTCTGTGTATTTCACCATGACCGGAGGGTCAAACATGCCCAATTTGAAACGAGCTTTAAAAAGCCTTTTCACAGCAATATCAATTTCTTGTTCGGTTATTAAATTTTTACTAACAGCCGTTTTTAAATGTCGGTAAACTTGCCCGCAATTCAGGTCACAGCCCGATTTTACAGCTAATGCAGCGGCTTCTGTAGGAGTTGGAACAATTTTATGGTAAACGTAAAAATCCCATATAGCACCACAATCGGAAACAACGTATCCGTCAAAGCCCCATTCGTTCCTTAAGAGGTTATTTAACAGCTGGCTGCTTCCGCAGCAAACTTCTCCATTATACCTGTTATAAGCACACATTACCGAATATGCCTTGCCCTCTTTAATTCCCATCTCAAATTGGGGGAGATAGGTTTCCCTAAAGTCTTTTTCATTTGTCACTGCATTAAAAGAATGCCGCTCCGGTTCAGGCCCACTGTGAACGGCAAAATGTTTGACGGTAGCAATGGTTTTAAGATAGTCCGGGTTGTCTCCCTGTAAGCCCTTTATAAATTGCACAGCTAACCTGCCGCTCAAAAATGGGTCCTCTCCGTATGTTTCCTGTCCCCTTCCCCACCGGGGGTCGCGAAATATATTAATGTTAGGCGACCAAAAAGTAAGCCCTTGATAGATGAACCTTTTGCCTTTTTTAGCAAAATTATGATGTTTGGCCCTGGCTTCATCCGAGATAGCTGTTGAAACCCTAAACATCAGGTCTTCATCCCAGGTGGCACCCAAGCCGATGGCCTGGGGAAATACTGTAGCTAATCCTGCACGGGCCACGCCATGGAGACATTCATTCCACCAGTTGTATTCCGGTATACCCAACCGCTCGATAGCAGGTGCTTCATTAACCATTTGTCCAATTTTTTCATTAAGGGTCATTCTGCCTACCAAATCGTCAACGCGCTGCTCAACGCTCAATTCTGGATTAAGAAAAGGGAAATCTTTAGCTTCTTGTTTTGCGTCACAGGTGTTTGCAAAAAATACAACTGTTAAAGCAAGGATAGATTTTATAAAGACATTTCTGATATAATTTGTAAAGAATGGTTTGTTTACCAACATTTTCCACGTCCTTAATAAAGATCAATGATTATTTTACTAAAAGATTAATACTTTCGACTCATCTAAAAGTAATAACACAACTTTACTCGTAATATTCTATATCCCAGTAAACTTTATTGGGCTCCATTTAACAAATCGTTTACTGCATTTACAACAAATATATAACTGGCACCGATACTGATAACATATTCATTCTCCGCCCACAAAAAGGGCCAGTCTTCTTTGTTTTCAGGAAAATCAGGTTTCAAGACAAGAACACCCGGCACTATACCACCAGCTATAAATGAATAGTCGGCCCTATTGTTTCCGTATGCTACCATTTTCGATTCGGCTCCAATACCGGAGACGAATGAAATATTGGAGCCGGGATGGCAGCCGTAAATATAATTCAATCCTTTGAATATATATTCGGTGTCGATAATTTCTGGAAAAGCTTTATGCAAAATATAATTCGTCATTGCAAAGCCAATAACCCAGCCACCTCCGGCCCAGCCGCGCGTAGAAATAGGAACACCAAAAGGATTTTGTTCATCAAACTTTTCGAGTTGCTCTTTATAAGCCCTAACCAGAGCCTCTATTTTTTTAGAGTATGATTCATCCATATAGGGCATCGCACGTACCGCCAGAGCGGCATTAAAAGCGAACCCTTTTTCAATGGTTGGCCACAGCTCGTCTATCCTATTTGCATATTTAGCTTCTTTTGTGCATATCAAAAGTTCAATAGCCGCTTTAAGTTCCTCATTTTCCAAAAAACCTCCGGTGGTATTGCCGTGATAAAATAAATCCGGCTCATGGCTGTGTTCTTCATCCCATACTTTTTTGGCAGTTGCCAGACATTCATCGGCGAGCTGGTCATTGTATCCTCGTAAAGCACGGCTGGCGGCCGCTAAAGCAGCAATGGAACCATAATCCAACGGGGTTGACTTACTTGTAAATGCCCATCTATCATCGAAAGCGCCGCTGGTGAAACCATCCGATTCGTGGCCGGCCAGCTTGGGATTGTAAACCAGGTTGTCGGTTTGGGTTAATGCATCTCCAAGATGGGTGTATTGTGAGAGGTCGGGCACGATTATACCGTTGATAGCGTGACCAACGGCTCTATGCTGAGCTATGAGGGCAAGAGTGCCGTGTTCTATTTGCTGAAGTAAATCGGGAACTCCATCAGGGTGGTGAATATCCACGAAACGCTTTTTCTGGTCAATGGTTGTCTCATCTCTTTTCAGGCCGAAGGTCTCCCAGGTTTGAACCAGGTTTTGCAGCACGTAGTAATGAGTCTGAGTCCGGATATCAAAATCACCAGCATCGAACCAGCCCCCGACATTCAATCCTGGAATGTGCTCGCCCGGCTTATAAGGCGTATCGGTTGTGGGACCCTGGGCATACAAATCGAAATGTTCATGATTTACCGGTGCCTGCAGCGCATCATCAAGATGGGATGCGCCGTGCCAAACGCGATAAGCTTCATTGACAAACATATGGTCCATTTGTACCGGGAAAAATACATCCAGAGTCGGGTGCCAGGCATTTTCATAAACATCTTCTGCAATTCTAAATGGCTTTGTACGCACCTTATCATATTCGATGACATACAGCCCGCTTTCTTCAATTGGCGTAAAATCAAAGGTAGAATAATTATACCTGAGATATTTGCCCCACTTTTTTATTTTGCCTTTATATTTTTCCACGAATTTGCCATCCTCTGTGACTTTTAGTAAGCGAGCCGTTGTGGGTGGATTATCATTCTTGTCGTGTTCTATGACTGCGACTTTCTTTTGATTGGGATGATATCCAACCTGCGAGTGCGCAATCATTGGCGGGCGTGTCCACTTGCCAATAGTACTGGCTGCGAGGAACCACTCGACAACTTTGCCGGATTTACCTGCCGGAATAAGACTGCGTACCACGAACCAACCATTTTGGGCTTTATTACGGCCGTCAAACAATAAAAGCCCACCATCTTTGGTTGTGATAGTGATACGCCTGGCAGGGTCCTCAGGAGCAAGAACAAGGGTTGTACCTGTCGCTATTGGTTTGGGTTCTACAATACCCGATTTGTCCACTGACATGGGCCCACCGGGGTAGAGCGGGAAGATGCCGCTTTTACCATCCATCAGATAAGCTTTTTTGAAATAAGCTGATGGAAGGAATTCGAGATTAAATCCTGCTCGACCCGCAAGTTCTTGTGGAAGTGGCTTTGGTAGATTGACACTTAGAATTATTCCTCCATCGTGTGCCTCAGCTTTTATCATGTAATCGAAGTCATATTCAGGATACCTTAAAAATGCTTCAATGCTGTTATTTTCCTTATTTACTTTGCGTTCTATAAAGTCAGGAATGGGATCCCATTGTTCAGGCGTCGGATTTAGTCTTACGTCACCATTGGTTGACGTTCGCACCTCATGATGAATAATTTCAATCCCGCTCATCTTGGAATCACTAAAGTTTTCATTATACCAATTACTAAAAACCAGCACATTGAGCCCGCGAGTCTCAAAGTAGTCGAGATCATTTAGCTTTAGACCGTCACCGGTATAATGGGCCTGGTTGCAGCCAAGAAATAAAAAGACAATTGTTGCACTTAACAAAGTCGTTGCTATCAATTTGCTTTTAGGAGAAAGTTTATGAGCCTTCATTGGTTTCACCGAAATAGATTAGAGATAGAGATTTAATACTACACTGCACTTTCCGAAAAGTGATTTATTATTCGGCCGGTTTAATTCGGTTATAAACTTGTGATGAGTCTGCCGAATCCAACTGGCATACGATTTTTCGAGTTTAACAGCTATGGCCAAAAATTTCAAAAAATACATTTTGCAAAATCTTACGACCAAGACCAATATAATGGAATATGCCGACATTTGTAAAATAATTTCGAACCTGTTACTGGTCTAAACCGTCGATGTGAAACACTCCCTCGCCGATATAACTTTAGCCAGAAAGCTCATTAGCTTTACCCCAAAAGTTTCATTTCGCCAGGGCCTTAAAAAGGCGATAGGGCGGTACCAAGATAATCTTTTGTAACATTGCGAATGTGTTTTATTGAGCAAGTATGGGTAAAATCTTGCGTATTGTTAGCTATTTTGATCTCGCTTTTTTAATCTAAGCAGATATTTTAGGTCTTCTTGATCTTTGGGGCGAGCAGCAGCTTTTTTCATTTTTACAAGGTCATCAAGTGAGGCAAACCAAACGAAGGTTTTTCCAAAGCGAGCCTTTACTTTGTTCTTCCATACTTTCTCGAATGTTATTCCTTTGACGACAGGGTGGATATCGGTTTCAACAATGTACTGACGAATCAGCAGTTTCTTTGTTAGAAGGTCTTCTATTGTTATATCCGTAACATTGTATCCAAATTCTTTTAGCGCTTTAAATGTTCGGCGGGCGTTTTCTTTCTCCGCTTTTATGAAGATATCAATATCCAGCGTTGCACGTGAATAGCCGTGAACGGGAAAGGCAGTGGCGCCGATTATGACAAATTTAACGCGGTTTTCTTTTAATAATTTCAGTAGTTGTTCTGTTTGCATTTCTTTTACCTGTGGCAGAGCTAAGCAAGTTTAACATTTCCCGGGTTTTTGCGAACATCATTTGGAAACGCTGTCTGGTTGTTAAAGATGTAAGATAATCTAATTCAAACTCGATTTCTTTGGCCTCATCGTGTTTATCAAGTTTTAGAATAGCCATATAGTACCTTTTAACAAACACAAATGTCATTCCAGCAAAAGCGGGAATCCCCCCAAGTCATTGCGAGCGAAGCGAAGCAATCTCCAAAATTCAATATATGAGATTGCCACGGCCTGCAAGGCAGGCCTCGCAATGACAAATCCTCAAGTTATTTGAGACAAAACACTATTTTGCAAAGAGATTCTAAACAATAAAGTTCTATAGTTCAATAGAAAAAGCAATATCGCCAAGCTTATAAAAAACCGCAAACCGATTTCGTAAGATGCGTATTTTTCAAACTTTGATCCAGTTTTTCTTCTTAGCGTTGGAGTTATTAACAACGAGGAACTTGTCGTGAGAGGTAAATAAAAGTACGCCGCTCATTGCTCTAAGGCGAGGATCATATGAGTAATAGACGAAAGGGCTTGATGTTTGGATTTGTTGGAAACAGACTTCTACGATATTCCTAAGAGATGGCAAACCTGCTTCTGATAACCGGCATACGAGATAGTCTGCGCCTTTCTTTTCTGCCTCGCGCACCATAGGCGACATCTCCTTACCATTGCTGCTGGTCTTCCCGGTACCTAGTACTCAGTCCACGGAATAAAGTCTGTTAGGTCTTTTTGCCGATAGGATTAACATAACAGTTAATTCCTTAATTCTGCAAGGAGGCCAACATGAAAAAATATATTGTTGAATTGACAAGTGAAGAACGTTCTGGACTCAAGGACATCATCAAAGCCGAACGTATGGCGGCACACAAACGGCGACATGCTCGTATTTTGCTTAAGGCCGACCAAGGGCCACAAGGTCCAGCCTGGAAAAACGCAGATATTGCCAATGCCTTTGATTGTACGATCAAAAGCGTTGAGCGTCTTCGTAAGCGACTGGTTGAACACGGTTTGCAAGCAGCAATGGATCATGGCAATCGTGGTTCATATCGTGCAAAAAAACTGGATGGCGTTGCTGAGGCGCATTTGATTGCAACAGCATGTTCTTCTGCTCCCCAGGGTCGGAATCGCTGGACGGTTAGATTGCTGGCCGACGAGATGGTCTCGTTAGGTATTGTTGATTCGTGCAGTAAGTCCACGGTACACAATACGCTAAAAAAAATGAACTTAAGCCTCACTTGAATAAGTATTGGTGCGTACCACCAAAGGCAAATGCGGCATTTGTCGCAGCGATGGAAGATGTCTTAGAAGTGTATCTAAGGCATCGTAACAGCAAAATGCCATTAGTATGTCTTGACGAAGCATCGAAACAGCTTGTTGCTGAAACTCGTAAGTCGATTGCTATTGAGCCGGGCAAACCTAAGCGTGTTGATGCTGAATATCGGCGTTGCGGAACCGCCAGTGTTTTTATGATGAATGCTCCGCTGGAGGGCGAGCGATATGTTCAAGTTCGTCAACATCGAACACGGCAGGATTTTGCTGAAGTTATCCGCCATTTGTGTGATGAACTTTATCCTGAAGCAGAAAAAATCGTGTTGGTTATGGACAACCTTAATACGCATAATACTGCGTCGTTGTATGAGGCATTCGAGCCTGTGGAAGCTTGGCGGTTGGCAGAAAAACTGGAAATTCATTATACACCGAAACATGGCAGTTGGTTGAATATGGCCGAGATTGAACTGAGTATTTTGAGTCGCCAGTGCATGAAAGATTACTTTGAAAGCATTGAACAATTGACAACAGCTATTGCAGCTTGGGAGCGTTCGAGAAACGAAGACAAAATAGGCATAAACTGGCAATTCACTACAGCCGACGCCCGGATAAAACTGAGAAAACTATACCCGACAATCTAGCGTGGACTGAGTACTAGCCATCTACGAATACACAGGCCTTCTTGGTCATTTACTACTCTGTCTATCTATAAAAAACGCGAGAGGCACGCAACCTCCCGCTATGGTATCGTGCTTGGGACGCACCCAAGCCTTTATTGCTGTCAATTATACATTTATAGTATCGCAAAAAATCTCCATTTGTTCAAGCTAAATTTTGAGAATATTTGAAAAAATAACAAAATAGTACAAAATTTAGTGTTTTCTGCATAGCTCATCGCAGCCTCGCCCCGTTAGAAGTTTATACAAAATATATCGCCTTATTTCTAACGGGCCAAGCCCAAATGACAACTGTAGGATATGCAGCTCGCTGCATATCTGCCCGGCTTTGTCAGCTTTGGATGATTTCTATATTTTCGGGGTGGAGTTTTTGCAGGTCGGGCAGTTGGTTTCGGCCGAGCTTGGCCTCGATAATAACAGAGCAGTCTAAATATTGTTCATCCATAATTTGGCCGTGTGCGCGTAGAAAGCTTTGGACTTTGCCATTCGATTGGCTGGCGCTCACCCGCACTAAAAGCTCGCCGCCCTTATATGCTTCGGCGATTTTTTCTGCAAGGTTGTCCAGGCCAAAGCCGGTCTTGGCTGATATAGCGATTGTATCTGTAAACAATGTTTGCAGTATCTCAAGCTGGCTGAGAGCTTTGACGCTATCGACCTTATTCAGCACCTTTAGAATTGGTTTTTGGCCGCAGCCAATCTCATCCAAAACAGCGTTTACAGATTCGATCTGCTTTAAGGCATCAGGATTAGAGACATCGATTACATGCAACAACAAGTCGGCGTTTATAGCTTCTTCCAGCGTGGCCTTAAACGAGGCGACCAATTGGTGGGGCAGCTTCTTTATGAAGCCGACGGTGTCGCTAATAAGCACTTCCGCCCCTTTGGTCGGCGTCCATTTTCTTGTTCGTGTATCTAACGTGGCAAAGAGCCTGTCCTCAACAAAGACGCCCGCATCGGTAAGCGCATTTAAGAGTGTGCTCTTGCCGGCGTTGGTATAGCCGACTATGCAGATTTTAAATAGCCCCTTTCGGCCGTCGATTTCGCGGATTCTGCGCTTATCAATATTAGCCAGCTCATGTCTAAGCTCGGTGATTCTCTTTTTAACTAATCGGCGGTCGATCTCAAGCTGTTGTTCACCCGGCCCTCTGGTACCTATACCGCCAACGGCACCGGCGGCGGTAGCCCCGCCTGCCCCCGCTACCGTATCGAGGTGCGACCACATTCGGGTCAGTCGAGGATAGGTATATTCCAACTGGGCCAATTCGACCTGAAGTTTGGCCTGCTTGGTTTTTGCCCTGGTGGCAAATATATCAAGAATAAGCTCGCTGCGGTCCAGAACCTTGGCCTTGATAATCTCTTCAAGCTCACGAATTTGAGCGGGCGAAAGATCGTTATCGAAAATTACTACGTCCGCTTTGAACCTTTTGACTCGATTGGCAAGCTCCTCGGCTTTGCCCTTGCCGATGTATGTGGCTGGATTTATGGCGCGTAATTTCTGCTGGAATCTATCTACAATGACTGCCCCGGCGCTCTCAGTTAATGCGGTAAGCTCAACTAAGCCATCCCCATCTTCACCCCGGCTCAACGGGGCCGCTACTAATATGGCTCGCTCTTTTTTGACTCTTAGAGTCTGACGCAATTTCTCCAACTAAAATGCACCTCCAAATTATATTTATATCTTAACATATTTGTCCTAATGACTCAAGAAAATCAGTTCAGAACAATCCTCATCTTCGGCGCAGGGTATACTCAAAATGTTACTACCAAGAATTGAAAGTGTCCGCTTTTTAGTCCTCAAAGGGCAATGACGCGGAATAGTTGGGAGCTTCTTTTGTTATCTGTATATCGTGAGGATGCGATTCGTTCACCGAAGCCGCGCTTATGCGAACGAAGCGTCCGTTCTTCATAAGCTCCTCGATATTTCTCGCTCCGCAATAGCCCATGCCCGCTCGCAATCCGCCGACCAACTGATAGACAAAATCGCTCAGCATCCCGCGGTATGGCACCCGGCCTTCAACACCTTCCGGCACGAGCTTGCCCGCTTCGGTTGTGCTTTTTTGGCCGTATCGTTCAGCCGAACCCTTGACCATCGCCCCTAAAGAACCCATGCCGCGATATTCTTTAAATTGTCTGCCTTTGTAGATTACCAGCTGACCGGGACTTTCTTTCAGGCCCGCAAACAATGAGCCTATCATCACACCGGATGCTCCCGCCGCGATGGCCTTGGTTATGTCGCCGGAGTGCTTTATTCCGCCATCAGCGATGACCGGAATATTGTGCTTTTGTGCTACCCGGGCACAATTGATTATTGCAGATATTTGCGGCACACCTACGCCGGAAATTACCCTGGTCGTGCAAATTGCACCGGGGCCGATACCAACTTTGACCGCATTAGCGCCGGCTTCGATCAAATCCTGCGCCCCTTCAGGGGTGGCGATATTACCCGCAATTACGTCTATATCATGCTCGGCTTTAATCTTTTTGACGGTATCGATAACGTTCTGCGAATGACCGTGCGCCGTATCGACTACGATAATGTCAACGTCTGCTTTTATTAAAGCCTCGATTCGCTCGTAATCATGCACGCTCACCGCAGCACCGACAAGGAGACTTCCTCGCTGGTCTCTTGCGGCTCTTGGATACTGCTGGACTCGGTCAATGTCTCTCATCGTAATCAGACCAACCAGCTCGCCCTGCGAATTAACCAAAAGAAGTTTTTCGACTTTATGCTCCTGCAGAATCTCCTTTGCCTGCTCAAGTGTTGTGCCGGCTGGGCCTGTAACGAGATTATTTTTAGTCATAATGAAACTTATTTCGATATCATAGTCTTTGAGAAACTTCAAATCCCTGCGTGTCAGAATACCAACCAGCTTTTTGCCCTTGACGATGGGAATGCCGGAGACATTCTGCTCATTCATTAATTCCTGCGCCTTTCTGACGGGCTGGTCCGGCGATAATGTTACCGGATCGAGAATCACGCCGTGCTCGGAACGCTTGACTTTCGCCACTTCCCGCTTTTGGGCATCGACAGACATATTTTTATGAACTATTCCGATGCCCCCCTCCTGTGCCAGTGCGATGGCCAACGCCGACTCCGTAACAGTATCCATAGCAGCCGAGATAATAGGAATATTTATAGTGATATTGTCCGTCAATCGCGTGCTGGTATCAGCCTGGCTGGGCACAAAATCGCTCTTTGCAGGCAAAAGCAGCACATCGTCAAACGTTATAGCCTCAGCAACAATCTTGCTTTTATCCATATTTAGCTCCAATAGTTATCTCTTAATCCAATGTGCTTTGTAGAATAGAGTAGAGGTTGTCATTTCGAGCGAGCCGCAGGCGAGTCGAGAAATCTTTTTAAGCAGATTTCTCCGCTTCGTCCGCCATAGACGGACTCCGGTCGAAATGACATGAGGTCTTTTCTACAGAGCAAACCAATGCTAAAACTATAATATCGCTGTAAACCATCGTCAAACCTATTTTCTCACCGGCATTTGAGAGGATGCAAGCCATAGCCGTCTACTTTTAGCCCCCAGCCCTGTGCTGGGGGTGATTGGCTTTGTTTGGGTTTGTTTTCACCAAATGTCCTATGTAATATTTTCTTCATAATCCTTTGTTATAATTAACTTTACATTCATTTGACTTTTTTGAAATTTGGCTTTGTTTTGCAAAAAAATAAACCGATTTGTAGTGAGTTCTCGACAATTGTAGAGCAAGTTGCTTAGTTTCGTTGTACGTTTACCTGTGGCAGTCCTAGGGACTCCTAACGGAGAGCTATCGGTTACGCAACTGGTTTCGATTAACGTTAGACGTCTAACGTGACGAGCAGCGCAATGGCGCAAGCCATGCTGTGCACCACAACCGGATATTCGTTCCCTGTTTTCCGTCATCCGTCATCTTTTCTCCGTCATCTTTTCTCCGTCATCTGTCCTCTGTTTCCTGGTTTACCTATTCTGTCTTTCCTTCTTCGCTAAAGCCTGCCCGCCGTACACTTTCACCCTTCGCAGTGCTACGGAGAACGGGCTGGGCAGGCGGGCTACGAAGGACAAGCCGTCATCTGTCTTCTGTTTTTAATATCCGCTAATTATGATATGCTATACTCTTATGTACACTATACGCATTACGAGGCCATATTATACCCAAAAACGGCTTAATTTTCAAGTTAAATTTCAGGAACAGTGGACGGAAGTTGTCTCGTCAACCTACTATTTCTAACTCCAGACTTCGGAGATTTTGTCCTTGATTTTCTTCTCGAAGATTTCGATGAGTGTTTTGTTTTCCGTTCGAAAATTGGGTCAGCACTATATAAGTATATGCGTATATACTTATGAACTATTTTAGGAATCATGTTTTTTATAACTATGGTTTTGAAAATCGAGGTTTTTGAAAGCTAATTTTTTCAGTAGATGGCAATATCACCTAGTGGACATAAATTGATTTTGGATTTGTTTTGGTAGGGTGGGGCTTCCGGCTACGGCTCGGCGAGCCTACGCCGAGACGAGTGCCCCACCATTTTCTAAATACGTAGAATGGATGCCCCACCATTTTTTACTCAGGATTGACAAGGAGACTTGGCCATGGTTGTAACCTTTAATACCACTCGCTCTTGTCCGGCATCGCATTGACGGATCACCCTCCGTAAGGAGTCCTTGGGACAAAGACATAGATTCAGTGGCGACTCGACTGAGCTCGTCGAAGTCTGCCACCAGTCGTCCCTAATAAAACCTAATAAAACTCATACGCGCTTTACATATTAGTTACATGACTTCTATTTAATTCTGTAGCTCTGTGGGATAACGTTATTAATATCATCAAAAATATCCTGCACCTCCCTTGTGGAACTCAAGAATGTTTCCACTTTAAACTCTTCCTTTTGGGGAAATGCCGCCTTCGCCAGTGGTATCTGCAACTTTTTGTCATTTGTCAATAAACCATCCGCTCGTGAGAGATACAAGATGGGTTCTATGTCGTAGAAGTCATTCGATATATCCTTTTTTACGCAAGAACCCGGCAGACTTTTTTTGTAACTCCAATCAAAAAAATATGCAAACCAAAGTCGAGTATAATGCCAGGTATACCAGTTGGCATCAGTATGAGAGCTAATCTGTTCCGTAAAGAAGGCCTTCACGGCATTATTCATGATGTTATTGTGGTCTATGATCTGAATCCACTTATTAAACCGATCTTCTCTCTTTGTCGGTTTAAATAACTTCTTCATTAAGTTTTTGTTTTCGATAATAGTCTCGTACAACGTCTTTGCTCGATCCAATAATTCATTGATTTTCTGTTTGGATATTTCAATACAATGATTAGCTCCCTGTTTAATTGAATCAATGCCAATTTCAAGAGTAGAATTTCTCAATTTTAGGGTGGAATCTTCGTCGACGACTGACTTTATAGGGCAAATAGTCATCTTCTCCGCCTTCAAGAGCTCTGGTGATTGGTATCCTATATTCGCTCCGGCTTTGATTACCGCGTCAAATCGTTTTAATAATTTCCTTGGATCTTTGTCTGGGCTTTGGTTTTCACTTATAACACACTCAATAGCCAGTGTATGGGGCAAAACGACATTGTAATTCTTCACAAATTCACACAATTTCTTCTCACAAAAACAAAGGCTATGAAATATACTTTTATCAACAACCAACAGCTTAGGTACATTTATCACTTGCATTTCTTAACTCCTTAGAAACCACCATTATCTTATTTGAACTGGAGGTGCCGTAGCCCGCTTTGAAAGGCGCTGATAAGTGTATTTCTTCATAAGTTTAGATATATTTTGTTGGGTTTATTATGGACGGATTTATTATCGACAGTCACCGTTTTTGTGTATTGTCCCTAGCCATTAGCCGGTGGCTGTCTCCAGCTTCGATTATTTCGCAATATAGAACTCATCAGGACAACAACTACGTACAAACGCCTCTCCTGAAGGTGTAAATGGCGGTGGGGAACTGCTTGTGTACCAACCGATGTTGTCCAAGCTACATCCAAGATAGACCAGTGCTTTGTCAAGCATAGTCTGAGCGAAACCAAGCCGTCTATGCTGCTTAAGAACCCAGACCAGACACACGCTCCAAATTGGGGGGTGGTTAGGCAACTTTGTTGGTTGCTTTCCGCCATCAATATCCTTCCATTTTGCTCGCCACACATCGCTACGTTTTTCCATGAGGAGCAAGCCAACAGCACGATCGTCTTTGTGCAACAGAAAGACACGCACATCCATTTCACCGAACAGTACTTCTGCTTGATATGGTGTATCTTTTCTAGCATATTTTGCAACTTCTTCAGCGCGCTGACACTGCTCTCGTAGTGAGGTTTGGCTTATGACCGTTATTCGTTCATTCTCGCGCGACCATACAACGCAATCGCTTGACAGAGGCAGGGCAGGTAATCCATTGATGACTACGTCGCGGTATCTGTCGTGTTCAAGGACATTTTCTTGCATCGCTTTGGTTATCTCAATGGCCTAAATGTGTCCGCTGGCAATTCATCAGATAATTGTTGTAGAGTTGTGTGAGCTTGTTCAACGGTTTCCTTTGGTGCATAGTGTTCCTTGCCATTCATTCTCTTCGACCACCTTGTTATGTAACGCTTCGCTGTTTTCGATAAATAAGGCATTTTCAACTCATCCGAAAGGGTCATCATTGCCGCGCATGCTAACCAAACGGCGAGGTCAGCGTCCTTTGCTGCTTCCTCAAACTTCCCATCCGTCATCAACTCTTCGGCATTGCTTAAAGACGATAAAGCATCTTCCCATTTCTTATATGTTTCAGGCTTCACGAGTGTAATCCGGGGATACTTTACTTATTTCTTCCTTTTATTTAGGTACTTTCACATCTCGCATAGGGTTATCAAAACAGATGTTTAAAAGTTGCTCCATTGGGAATCCGTAAATTTTAAATTATCACAAATGAGTTTGTTTGTCACGCATTTTCCGTCAAAAAATAGGTCAGGAGCATTTTGGGGATGATTTTATTTAGTTATTTACGTCATACCCGTCCTTAGGGTGAAACCATCCCCAAAGCCTACAGCTTTGAGGCTGCCACCCAATAAAAAGAGAATAACGAGCTGGGTTGGTGCGATTTCATCACACCCTACGGGCTGCTATCTCACGGGTTAAAAACCCAAGATTGACCCTCAACGTATCTGAGAATAGAATTAGCAAAGCGAAATTCGATGCTCGATGCTGGATACTCGATGCTCGTACATTTTTCAAGGAGTATCGAGATTGCCTGATAATCTGAATTATGAGATATGAAAAAAATGCTCGATAAACTTTACAAAGCACAGAATCAGATAGACGCTGCCTGCAAGCAGTTGGGCCGGCAAATAAATATAATGGAGGTTTGCGGGACTCATACTGTCTCCATTTTCCGCAGCGGTATAAAGTCAACTTTGCCAAAGCAGGTAAAGCTGATATCCGGCCCCGGCTGCCCGGTCTGCGTTACCGACCAGAGCTACATTGATATTGTCCTGCAATTGGCAGACCGCGACGATTGCATAATTGCAACATACGGTGATATGGTTCGCGTACCAGGCAAAGACGGCTCGCTCGAAACAAAACGCACAAAAGGCAATGTAAAGGTCGTCCTAAGCAGTGAAGATGCGCTTCAATCGGCGAAAGATAATCCCAACAAAATAGTAGTGTTCGTTGCGGTTGGTTTTGAAACCACAGCGCCGGCTACGGCTGTGGCGGTTAAAGAGGCGGCTGAGGCAAACATTAAGAATTTTTGCATTCTAAGCGGCCACAAATTAGTGGTGCCTGCTATGCGGGCGCTGCTTTCGGAAATAAATCATAATATAAATGGCTTTTTATGTCCCGGCCACGTCAGCGTTATAATCGGCTACGGTGCTTTTGCTGAGATAGTCGAGCGTTTTGACAGACCATGTGTAGTTGCCGGCTTTGAACCTCTACAGATAGTCGAAGCTCTTGCTGAAATCTGCAGGCAGCTTGCAGCCGGCAAAGCCGAGCTAAAATCAATTTACTCTGCGGTCGTGACAGAGCAGGGAAATACAGCCGCTCAAAAAATCATCGCGGAATACTTCGAAGCCGCGGACGGCTACTGGCGAGGCCTGGGAAAGATTGAGAAAAGCACACTAAAGCTAAAAGATAAATACAGCCAATTCGATGCTTTTAAGCGATTCGACTTGACTGAAACTTTGACCGAAGATACCAGCGGCTGTCGATGTGGCGAAGTGCTCTGCGGATTGATAGAGCCGCCGCAGTGCGCCTTGTTTGAGAAAACATGCACACCACGGACACCGATTGGTCCGTGCATGGTTAGCGCTGAAGGAACATGTGCAGCCTGGTTCAAGTATGGCAAAGAAAGAAAACGCGACTAATGAAAGCAGCCAAACATGACAGGATATTACTCGCGCACGGCGGCGGTGGACAACTGATGGATGAATTGATACGCAACCTCATCCTGCCGAAACTTAAAAACGACGTCCTCGCAGAGCTCGGCGATTCAGCAAAATTGAATCTTGCCTCCGGCTCAGTATGTTTCACCACAGATAGCTACGTTGTTAAGCCATTGTTTTTTAACGGCGGAGATATCGGCAAACTCGCTGTCTGCGGCACGATAAATGATCTGGCTGTTGCCGGCTCAAAGCCTATCGCGATGGCTCTATCGCTGATAATCGAGGAAGGCTTTGAAATTAAGCTGCTCGAAAAAATTCTGGACAGCATAAGCGAGCAGGCCCGGCTGAATAATGTCGATGTCGTTACAGGTGATATGAAGACCGTCGAGGCGGGTGCAGCAGATAAAATCTTTATCAATACAGCCGGCCTCGGAGTGAAATTACCAAACGTTGACCTGGGAGTGAAAAATATTGCCGTTGGAGATAAAATTATCATCAATGGCACAATCGGCGACCATGGGATGACTATTATTTCTCAGCGGAAAGATATTAAATTTCAATCGTCCTTGAAAAGTGACTGTGCCTGTCTGGCCAGTTTGACGTGTCAACTGCTGCAAAATATAACCGGCATAAAGTTCATGCGTGACCCGACCCGTGGCGGTTTAGCAGCTACACTTAATGAAATCTCACGGGATAGTGCATTGAGCATCGAAGTTCGTGAGGCTGACATTCCCATCAAGGCGGTGGTGCAGGCCGCAGCCAATATGCTCGGTTTTGATGTGCTCAATATCGCCAACGAAGGCAAATTTGTTGCAGTTGTCTCGCCGGAATCAGCCGATGATTGTCTAAACATCTGCAGAAAGCATCCACTGGGAAAAGACGCAAAGATAATCGGCGAGATTGTGCAAACTCGTGATGTGCCCACGGTGGAGCTTATAACAAAAATCAGCGGAAGGAGAATCATACAGATGCCATACGGGCGTGAGCTTCCGAGGATATGCTGATGCACGAGACAAACCACGGATTTCGCGGATTACGCTGATTGCATTCTTTTTTCCGTGCAATCCGTGGTCGAGGAGAGGATGTCCCTATTGTCGTTAAAAATTGATTGAAAAATCATGCGGTCTGGGTAACGGTATGTGTTTGGAAAATAACAAAATCGTTAACCCTTTTAGGAGACCGCATGATGGGAAAATACTAT
>Ga0315533_1001384_pt1 | contig 18515 bp, 23 predicted proteins | sample SalMarSW160130MG_FD_203081 | JGI IMG/M metagenome (GOLD analysis project Ga0315533, IMG submission 203081) | Salt marsh sediment microbial communities from the Plum Island Ecosystem LTER, Massachusetts, United States - Salt Marsh Sediment SW1601-30 ... | reverse complement strand
TGAGAGAATATTGCAACTGCATAAATACCCTTTTCATTTATATTGTTAATTGACGGTTCGATTAAAACATAGTCCCCGGGATAAATCCCTTCACCTATCATACTATCACCAATAACCTTTAATAGTAATAGATTAGGATCTTTCGGCAGTATCTCTTTAATATTGATTATTCGTTTAATGTTTTCGGAGGCAAAGATTGGAGTCCCTGCTGATATTTCAGAGAGATAAGAATATTGGATTGTTTCCGATTTATCCTCGAACAACCTACTTGGTAAAATTTCTAAGACTTTGCAAATTTTATTAATTTTTGTTGATGGGATTCCCTTTCCCTTTTCCCATCCTTGAACAGTTGACCAATGCACATTTAACTTCTCACCCATTTCTTTGAGAGTTAACCCCTTTAATTTCCTTGCAATCCTTATTCTTTCACCTATTTTAATATCGGATAATTTCCTCTTTTTCATCATTTGCCCCTTGACAAGATGAATTTTTTGAGTATATTGTCTATAATATGATTGACTATACTAACCTCCCGTTTTTCATATCCCCAAGTATAATGATTTTTTACGGAAATTCAAGGACAAATCTAACAAAAGTTTTTGTAGTTTAGCTACAAAAAGGGGGGCAATTGGAGTTTTCGGAAATTTTAACTATATCAATACACAACTCGGAACACAGCCACGAGGAAATAGCAAGGGCTGCCAGCATTAAATCAAATACCCTCTCCGAATATCGGTGTGGGCGCCTGCAAATGTCTATCGATGCTTTTATACAGCTCATTAATGGTTTTACATTATTAGGTGAATCTGACAAAGCCTTGGATTTACTGAAGTTCATTGTAGGTGGCAATTGGCATGTTTTATACATAAAAAATACAGCCAACAATCTTCCAGGAGAAATTATCCTCGATATGATAATTAGCTTCGGTAAACTTGTTTGCGAGTATAAGGAAAAAGCGGAATACGATCAAATAGGGGACCACGACAGATTTGAACTCAGGAGTGCCGCAATGGGAATGATAAGTTTATTGAACGACTTTGTATATCACATAAACGCTAACGAGAAATTATGAAGCCCGGGTTTTGTGTCCTAACTCCACACAGTCCCCACCCGGGCTTTTATATTTGGAGGGATAATGGGAAGACCAATTAAAAATACAGTAGATTACTTTCCACATAGTTGTAACCATAAAAAAACAATTTTTATATTGGAGCAACAGTACGGGAATGATGGTTATGCTTTTTGGTTTAAATTATTAGAATTATTAGGGTCAACAGATAAGCATTTTATTGATTGTAATAATAAGAGTAACTGGAGGTTTCTACAGGCAAAAACTCACCTCAGCGAAGAAAAATGTGTAGAAATGTTAAATCTGTTGGTTGAATTAGACGCAATTGATAAAAATTTATGGGATAAAAAGATAATCTGGTGTCAGAACTTTGTTGACAATATTACCGATGTTTATAGGAATCGGCGTGTAGAAACTCCAACTAAACCTCTTTTCTACAAACATAAACTCAAACAAGCTGATGTTTCTACAAACATAAAGTCACAAAGTAAAGTAAAGGAAAGTAAAGTAAATAAAAGTAAAGAAATTTATATTGTTTTAAGTAAAAAGTTAGGAGATTTAATTTTAAAAAGGAAGCCTGATTTTAAGATAATAAAAAAGCAGGAGAAAAAAAATTATATAGATTGGGCAGATAATATTAGATTAATGGTTGAAAGAGATAATAGGAAAATAGAAAAAATAAAGGAAGTGATTGAATGGTGCCAGGAAGATGATTTTTGGAAAAATAACATTTTATCAACCCAAAAACTTAGAAGCCAATTTGATAAGTTAGAAATTAAAATAAAAACAGATCAGCCACAGGAAAACCTTACCCCAGGATATTGGGAACCCCCAGCTGACGAAGAAGAAGCTGAATTTAACCCTGAGAAGATACGAGCATTACGAAAAAATATGGGAAAAATAGGGAAACCAAACAACAATGACCTCGCATAACACCTCCTTAAGAGCCCCTGGCTTTATCCCTCACTTTCGGGAGACTAAATCTCCTAAGAAACAGGTCGGGGGCTTTTAATTTATGGGTAAAAAATCTAAAGTAAAGGGTTATAGAGCGGAAAGAGAGATAGTAAATTTATTGCAAAAATCTGGAATAAATGTAAAAAGAATTCCACTTTCGGGAGGAATATGGTGGCTAAAAGGGGATATTCTTTTTCCTAACAATAGAAAAGGTGAAGTTAAAATCCGTAAGAAGATTAACCGCCTTCTTTATGATATGCTTGTAGACGCCAGTTACGGATTTATTCGTGGCGACAGCAAGCCTTGGCTTGTGGTGATGGAGTTGCCTGAATTTATTGAATTATATAAGAAGGCTCAATGAAGAAAACGATTAGGGTGTATGGTTTTCAAAGTTGTAATGGAGTTGAATTTGAATATTATTTGGGCAAAGTAAAGGATTTTTGCAATATGGACGAACATGGGTGGTTAGAAATGAAAAATAATATCCTGGATCATTTCGGGGCTGTCTATTGTCATGGGGCTAAACATCAAATGAGCAAACTTTGCTTCACGAGTAAAATCGATAAGATGAGAAAACAATGAAATATAGGTTAATTTTATTTATCCTTTCAGCCATAATCTTATTTTTATTATCTAACAATCGCAACCTTGAGGTTGAGAAATTCACTAATGAGGATTTTCTAAGGGAATATACAATCGAGGGATATCGGAAATGAAAGACATTGGTAATCTTTTCATAAAATTACTTATAGACTTAATGGTTGTACCAATGGCGTTCCTAAAATGGTATTGCGTCCATAAGGGAATCGGCAACGAAAGGGAACGAAATCCAGATGAAATGGTCTATGACCCATTTATGTGAAATGGAGGGCAAATGGTAGGTTGTATTATTGTAGCCGTATTAGGTTTATTTTATTTTGGTATGCTTTTTTCATATAATTGGATAACAAAGGAGGATCGATGACCATATTATGGATTATTCTGTTTAGTTGTGTGGGATTAATTATTGGGGGCTTATTGGGAACGTCCAAAAGGGCAGATCTTGTGAATGAGGTGAGGATATTGAGGATTAAACTCTTTAAGGCGGAGGAAGATATATCCGAATGCAAGCGACACAATGTAAAATTGGCAAACGCAAGAGAAAATATGTCCAATATGCAGAGCGGGAAATTCTTGACCTGATTGAGTTAAATATAGGAACAAGTTTAAATTTATCAAAATTATCAAGGGGACAGATAATTAGTCTAAGGGAAATTGCTAAAAGAGGGGCTAAATGGAGGAATAAAATGAAGAAGAGTGCGAAAGAATTGGGTATCGAAATAGAGGAGGGGTTATGATACCATCAAGAAGAGTTAGAAAGTGTATAGAAAAAATAGAACGATTCAATGAACAGGAAGGCTGGCTTGCGGCTAAGGATTCAAGGCTATATGATTCCTGGCTGGCTTTTCAAGGGGCATTTTATAGAATTTATGCTTTTCCCCCAAGGAAGCCGATAATCTATAAACTACTTAAGAAGAATGAGCCACCACCCAATAACGCTTAAGCGCAACAAAGACATCAAGAGGGATTTTAAGGAGATGTATAGAGATTATAAAAACGGTAATATCTATGTCGAGAATATCCTTGAAACTTTATCGGACAAATATCAGCTTTCAGTCAAAACTATCAAGAAAATCATCTATCCCATAAGTAACTAACAATCAATAACAACGCCTTAAAAGAGCCTTATTACCGCCTTGTTTGAGCCTTGTTTGGGCTTGCGGACTCAGGAAGGTATATTTATTTTAGGTTATGGCTAAACGCGGACCCAAACCAATCAAGATTAAATGGAAGGAGTTCGACAAACTTTGCGCAATGCAATGCACTCTCTCTGAAATTGCTGCGTGGTTTGAATGTAGTGAGGATACAATTGAGCGGAGAGTGAAAAAATCCAAGAAGATGAAATTTGCGGATTATTATGCGCAAAAGAAGGAAAAGGGGTTTGTCGCGCTAAGGCGTCTTCAATGGCAAAAGGCAAAGAAAGGAAGTAATATAATGCTTATCTGGTTAGGGAAGCAATGGCTTGACCAACGAGATAAAAAAGACATTGAACATTCAGGTTATATTAATGACCACGAGAAGGTTGTGGTAGAGGAAGTTGTAGTGAATCAGCAAGACGAGAAAGGATAATGTGGATAATCTTAATCCTGTTGGCATTTTCAATGGCTAAAGAATTAAGACTGACAATATCCTCAACCTTCAAGCCTTTACTGACTAATCAATACAGATATTTAAATCTTGTCGGTGGAAAGGGTTCGGGCAAGAGTGAATTTGTAGCCCGGAAGATGTTATATCGTTGTTGGGTAGAGGGCAATCATAAATTCCTTGTCCTCAGGAAAGTGAGGGCAACTACATACGATTCGGTTATTGAAGTTTGGCAAAAAATGTTAGATGAGCAGAAGGTTAAATATAGTTATAGAAAATTTGATAGGACAATCTCATTTAGAAATTCAAACAGGCAGAAAAATATTATCAAGTTCGATGGGCTTGATGATCCCGAGAAGATTGAATCAATTAAGGGAATCACCGGGATCCACATGGAGGAGTTGACTGAGTTTACCTCTAAGGATTTTAGAATTGTTGATTTAGCGTTAAGAGAACAATTATCAGATTACGAGCAGATTATAGGGACATATAACCCCGACGAGGGCGAAGCCGAATGGATCAAGAATAAATTCTTCTTAAATGATAAGATAAAGACTGGTCCGGGGAAGATGGAAGATTCATACATCCACCACTCTACAATTGCGGATAATCCCATTGCAGATATAAGAAATTCATATAGGAGAATCTTAGACCGTCTTGAAGATGAGGTTTATATCTCAATTTACAAGCATGGTCAATGGGCTGTTCCCAAAGAGAAAATTTATAACTGGGATATAGTCGATCTTCCCGACATTAAATTTGATGAAATATTTTATGGTGGGGATTTTGGATACAGTATTAACCCCGCTGCGTTTATTAAAATATACCACAAAGCGAACGAATATTGGGTTAAGGAACTAATTTACGAGACTGGGCTGACTAACATTGCATTAGGGGAGAAAATCAAGGGACTAAAAGAGGTTAATCTTCTTGACCCGCAGTATTGGGATTCAGCAGAGCCTAAATCAATTCAAGAATTGTATGAGATGGGGATAAATGCTTTGCCATCAGATAAGGGACCCGATTCGGTTAAGCATGGGATTGACTTCTTAAAAGAGCAAATAATTCACATTGTTAGCGGGTCTGAAAACATAAAAAAAGAACGCAATAAATATAAAATGAGGCAGGATAAGAACGGGAACATACTCAACAAACCAGTTGAATATATGAACCATGCTATGGATGCAATTAGATATGGGATTTGCACACACTCCCATAATAATGTAGAACCTTTTGTAATAATCGGAGGATAAATGCCTAATATATTTGAAAAAGTATTCAGGAAGAGACTAAGAATAACGGAGACTGAGAGTGTTCCGTACGTTATTACCACATCCAAGCGAGGGCTAACATCACAGGATAAGGTAACCGATTATGTTGCACAGTGGAAAAATCATCATATTTACAGGGCAATTGATTTTACTGCAAAGTCAATGCAAAAGGTCAAATGGTATTTAGAGCAGGATGGAGAACCTCTCCCGGAGAAGAATAAGTATGCGAAGAAATATTATCAACTATTAAAGAAACCTTTTGAGAAATGCACCTGGAGACAGTTAATATATTTATGGGTTTGTTCTCTTGAGGCAACTGGGAACACATATCTACTTAAGTTTGGAGACAGCCTTAGACCAGAGAAGCTGTATTTTATCCCACCTGATAAAACGAAGATTATTGTTACAGATACTAACCCCATTGCCGGATATCAGCTCAATATAAACAGTGCGCTAAAGAATTTTGTCCCGGATGTGATTATTCACTCAAAATATCCTAACCTTGCAGACCCGCAGGGTTATGGGATTGGACCATTTCAGGCTGCACTTGGGCAGTACAATAATTATGAATATGTTACGGATTATGCCAATATTCTTCTCCAGAACATTGGCGTTCCTCCCATTGTATTAGAATGGGGAAAGACGCCAGAGCAAACACAGAGGATGGTTTCCCTATGGATTGAGAATTGGAGTGGATATAAAAATGCAGGTAAAACGTCGGGTGTCCCAGAGGGAACTAATATCCACAGATTTGCTTTCTCTCCATCGGAGATTAATTTTACAGGTATTCAAGAGGCAGGAGAAAAGAGCTTATATAAAATCTTTGGAGTCCCCCGTGTTTTAATCGACCCTGAAAAGGCGACTTATGCTAATGCTTATCAAGCAAGGCTTTCATTCTATGAAAATAAGCAACTGCCCATTGCAGAGGATATTGCAGAGACCATTACAGAATATTTAATTTTAGAACCTTCCATCTCATTTAAGTTTGCAATGGAACTGCCCAAAGACCCCGCCATGGAGATGAAGAGAGAAAGAATGTATCTTGAGATGAATGTTATGTCTCCTAACCAGTCCAGAGGTAACCACGGATGGTTCCCATATAATGGTGGTGATGATGTGTATAGAAGTTTAGGTGAAGTGCCGGTTGCAACTATTCAGGAGAAGAAGGGGAAGAAGTCCGCACCTAATATAAAAGTCTATAGACCTAAAGTAATCGGGATACGCTCATGGAAAACTTTCTATCAATGGCAGAATGCAGTCGAGAAGAGATTTGCGAAAGAGGTTGATAAGTATTTCTCATGGGTGGGTAAAGAAGTATCAAAGAATTTAAGGAAGTTAAGTCCTAAAGGATTTGATGACCCTACGCTATCGGATATGGTTATACTCTCTTATATCATTCTTACCGATAAAATGAAAGAGCAGTTCAACCCATACATTATAGAATCTATTGAGAAGGCATTTACTCAGAAAATGTCCGAATTAGGTGGAGATGTCAGCAGGATGAATATAGAAGAATATATAAAGCAGTATATCAACAATCTTGAAAAAACATGGAAGGGAATTGCTGAAACAGATATTAAACAGTTAAAGAAATTGCTTTCAGAGGGAATGGAACAGGATATGACAATGAATGAAATGTCAAGATATGTAAATGCGAAATATGACCCTCTCAGTCCTGATTACATGAATAAACATAGAGCAATGACAATTTCAAGAACCGAAACGGGAGGAGCAGCGAATAAGACATCTCACGATACTATTGATGTATCAGGTATAATGTGGCGAAGTTGGTTTTCCGCTCTCACGGAAGCATCGAGAGAGGCGCATGTGGCTGCTCATGGTCAAGTCAAACCAGTCAAAGAACCCTTTATTGTCGGTGGAGAGCCTTTAATGTATCCAGGAGATAGGAACGGCTCAGCCAGCAATGTAATTAATTGCCTCTGCATTGAAGTGCCAGAAGAGGCATTGGAGGTATAAATGGCAAAACTATTAAAAGATTATCTTAAGGAATGTGGACCTAAACTTGGGATAGATCCAGAACTTGAATTTAAAAATGCAGTTAAGAGATATGGGGAAGATACCGCAAACAAGGCAATGGTTTTCGATAGTTTGATTTCTATAGAGAAGAAAGAGTTAGATGAGGATGAACCGATTGTTGATGTAACTGTGGAAATTCCCGATAGGAGTAGAGAAGTTTTACTTGTTTCTGGTGCAAGATTAGCGAATTATCGAAAGAATCCAATTATGCTTTCTGGCCATAGATATGCACCTGAATTTACTATCGGGGGTTCGAGATGGATTAAACCGGGAAAGACGAATTGGAAAGGAAAGGAAGTCAATAGTCTTAAGGCTAAGACATGGTTTGCTTCAACACCGTTTGCACAAGACCATAAAACACTTATTAAAGAAAGGGCATTGAGGGCATTTTCGCACACCTTTGTTCCCTTTGAGTTTATTGATGATGAGGATTCGATAAAGGAGTTAGGCTTTAAGGCTAAGGATGTTAATAGAATATATACCGATTATGAAATATTAGAACTTGGCCCCGTTACCATTCCCGATAATCCTGCTGCACTTGTATCACAGAAAGGAGCAGTCGAGTCGGATTATTTCAAGAATATGATTAGGGGATATGAAGGTGAGGAGGATAATGAAGAGTATGAAACCGAAGCAGTATCGGAAGAACCTTACGATAAGGATACAGATACATCCATAGAATCTATGCTAATTGCATCAACGAAGTTCGCTGGTTCACCCAAAAATAAATATGGAACACATAGTTCCAAGGGATTCAAAGGGAATTATGCAGCAGCTTGGAGATGTCATTTCTCTAAAATTGGAGGAGGTGGACTATCGGGAACTGCATCAGGTCCAATTCGGGGGACAGTGAGAAGGACAGAGATGATTGCAGCTGTAATGAAACCTCCTTGCTCATTACCAAAGACAGAATCAATTGGAGCAAGACAAGGACCTAAAAGTCCCTTAAAATGCACCTTCCCAGAAAAGCCATCGGATTATGGGTTATCGAGTTGGGCAAAGCCTGGGGATGACAATTTAAAACAAGAAGATATCAGGTTAACCTGTAAGGATTTAGCAGTTATTAAAAAAGCTGCACTTGCAGAAATAAAGAGAAGAGCAGCGGACAGGGAAAAGGAAGAAGATGGTAAAAAAGATTTAATTAAGGAAGAGACTAATTCGATATGGGCTGAGATAAATGCTATTAAGACGGAATTAGTTGAGATAAAGGCAATTATTAAGGGAAAGAAAGGTCAGGAGTGGAACGAAAGTAGCTCTGGAGACCTACCCGAAAAGGAAATTGCCAAGGTCATTACTGACAAACTTAGTGATGTCCTGAAGTTTGGAATGGAAGAACTAACCAAACCGGAGGTATAGATGAGGAAACTTGTTTTATTTTTCATGGTTGTGGCAATATGTCTATTCGCAAGAACAGGGACTCTCGCGTCTTATTTCGGCAGTGTTGATATTGCATCTTCAGATAGTGTAGCTACTACTGCCGCAGATACTACAATAGTTGACCTTGATACCTTACTGGCACAGTATGTCGGTTCGGGAGACTTAAAGGCAAACTGTAAACTTGTTTATAAGGCATTTTCCACAGCTGGAGCCGTAAAAGTCAAAATTACATGGGAGCCATCCATAGATGGTAGCACCTGGCTTACTGCATCTGTTATACAAGATAGTTTAAAAACTGAAACCTGGAAGATAGATAGCTTACCTACAAACGCATCTTATTTTAAGTGGGCTCGAATTATAACCGTTGGATTAACGGGTAATAGTGCAGATGCAGCTTATTGGTTTAGTATATCATATCAGAAGGTAGAATAGGAGGGTTAATATGACCATAAAAGAACTTATAGAGAAAAAGTTTAAGGAACTTTCAGACCAGGGGATGGAGGAAAAGATAGCCTATGAATCTCTCGTTGCGGAGTATGGTCTTGATGAAAAGCACATCAAGGAAATACTCGAAGGGAAAAGCGCTCTCTCTAAAGAGATGAAAGCTGAGATTGAGAATACGGTTGTTGAGACAGTTGGACCTCTTTTTAAGGACTTCAAAGATAAAGTTTCGACACTCAACTTTGCACCTGCGAAAGCAGACTGGAGAGTTGAGATGGGAGAGAAGATAAGGAAAACTCTTACCAAAGAGTTGGATTCGATTGTAACAGGTAATAAGGCAATCACCACGACTACAATGGCTGCTATAATCCCCGAAGAATGGATTAAGCACATCTATGAGACTGTCCCAATGTATGGTGCTGCTTTTGAGGCAGGTTTGGCACGAATACCTCTTGCTGAAGTTGTCAATATGGCAAAGCTTGGAACAGATGTAACTCTCGAATATCAAACTGAGAATACTGCACCTTCTGATTCAGCTCCAACTGTAGACGCAAAACCAGTCAACCGTGAAACCTTGATTGGAACGCTCGTAATGTCAAGACAATCCTTGAAATATTCAGCGGTAGAATTGACCAACTATTTCACTCAGAGATTCATCAAGAAATATGCCCGTCACATTGATGAGGAAGTATTTACCGGGACAGCATCAGGCTCTTCAAAATATACGGGTATTACTCAGGCAAGTGGTACCAATTCGGTCATTTTTGCACCTGGAGAAACCAGCTTCAATAATATCAACAGGGATTATCTCATTGATGCAATCCATGCGATTAATGCGAATCATCTTGTTGGTGCAGGTTGGATAACGAATAACCAGACAGTGGGAACAATTCACACGAGATGCGTTACTTCCGCAGGAATGCCTCTCTTTAATTACAACACAAAACAACTGCTTGGTTATCCTGTTCATATCACCTCAGCGCTTCCTGCTACCAGTGCAGCTGATACCGCATTCATAATCTTTGGTAGTGTGAGTGAAGGTGTAGCCTTTGGGGAAGATGGATTTGAGGTAGCATCTGATGCATCGGTGAAATTTGCAGAGAACGCAATCATGCTCAGAGCGGTTGGCGACATAGCCATCTATGTTATTCAACCCGAATTATTCACTATCATCAAAACTTCCGCAACATAGGAGTAATAATGCCTTTCAATGATAAGAGCATTAAGAAACTAAAAAAGGACAGCGAGAAGATAGTTGACAAGATACCCGAAGACAAGAAGAAGGTTGAGGTCAAGATGATTGCTTCAGCTTCTATTGGCAGAGACCAAGAATTTACTGTTGACGGTGGTGAGAAGAAAGACGGTGTCTATGTAGTGAATACGAAAGTGTATAACGAGATTAGACGCTCATGTGTTTTGGTGAGAAAAACAAAATAAAGGGAATAGAAAAGGGGATTGGTACCGATCCCCCCCCTTTATATAGGAGATTTAATTGGCTTGGATAACTAAAACAGATGTAAAAACAATACTCGAAACATCATCTACAGAGCATGATGGTTTAATTGACGAATTGATAAAATTTGTAGAGAATGCTTTTAAGACATTGTCAAATAATCCGATAGATTCAGCGACTCTAACTGAGAAGATTAAGGTTAACAATGGGAATGAGATTGTATTAAGCCGATACCCTGTAACTGCAATCGTGGATTTAGATATAACTGAAGGGGATTACACTCAGAATATAGACTCTGACGATTACATAGTGTATAAAAACGGGGTTATCAAATTTGACAGCAGATTTACCGGGACGGTCTCAATTGAGTATACAGCGGGTTATTCCACTATTCCTGAAAATATCAAAAAGGCTGTAATCTTTGAGGTGATGGATTTGATGAAGCAAAAGGGTAGGTTCGGACTGGCTTCACTTGGCAAGCGTGGAGAGGCAACATCATATAACGACATCCCCTGGCTTAAAATATTCCTTGAGGTTGTAGAACTATACAAGAATCCAGTAGAGAACATGGAGATAATATGAAATTCTTTGCTCGGTTTAAGTTTTTCGATAGGGTTATAAAGAAAAAGGAAGAGAGGATTGAATCTAATCTTCTTAATTCAATGAATTACATTATGGCTCTAATAAAGGGAAGGGCTCAGGCAATGTATCTCTCTGGTCCTTATCCTCACAGACTGAGTCATAAATTCGGTAAGGGAACACTCTGGAAACAAATAGATATCCAATCTCAAAAAGTTTTATACGGAGTAATAGGGAAATTATCAATCGGTCAAATGGCGTGGTATGCTAAGGTATGGGAATCGATTGACCAATATGCTCATCGAAAAGGAAGGGTTTTTAAGTGCGGTCATCCAATGTCAAGGCCTTTTGCCCGACCCGCATATGAAGATATGAAACTCAAAATTAAAAGAGTAATAGGAGAACAAATTGTTAAGGGGTAAAGAGATTCGTGCATGGCTTAATACAAAAATAAGCGCAATTAGTAGCCCTATGGCATTTGCTGAAGTTGTTACGGATTTATTTGTTTCAGAAGAAGATGCAGTTGCTAAATCTGGGACTCCGATTGCTTTTATAGGACCCGTAAGCGAGCATATCCCAATTGAAGGAGCTCATATGTCACACAAGGCTGATGTAGCAGTTGGAATAATTATTAGAGAAGATAATGCAAATGATATAGATGAAATTGTCACGGCAGTTATCAAGGCAATCGAAGCGGACGCATTTCCTATTTATACAAGAGATACAGATTCAATGCCAGGTTATGTCGCATCTTATGATACAGTTCCTTATGCCTTTGGCAGTGAAGGGCCTCTTGAGGGAAAAATGGGAATCGAGATAACGATTCATATTGAATATCATAGCTTATCGTCAGGGAGGTAAAATTGAGTGAAAAAAGATATATAGTTAATGTCGATAAATTTAAGTTTAGAGGCAAATGGCGAAAAAAAGGAGATATTATCAGTATGAATATAGATGAATGTGTCTTCTTTTTACCTTATGTAAAACCATATAAAATAAAAACAAAAAAGGAGGGAAAAGATGGGACTTAGACTCGCAAGGTATGTATTATTAGGCAAGTTAGAACCAATAGCAAGTTATGGTGAGGATCCAACTCCTGTTGTGGCTGATGATGTTATCCAGGCGAGGAACATCACCTTAACCCCAGAATACAATCCTCAAAATATCCCTCGAGGGGATAGAGGATTCTGGTATAAGACACTACCAGGCGCACAGCTCAAGACACTATCTTTTGATGTGCCACTTACAAAAGCACTTGTCAATGCAACTGCTGGAGAGATAACAAAACTCTTAGACGCTTGCGCATATAAGGAAAAAACAGCAGAAGTAAATGAATTCGATACAATCGAAGAGTATAATGCAACCAACAGCTCGATGTATTTCTACTTCTATAATGATGGAATCCTTGAAAAGTTATCCGGCGCCCGAGGGACTGCAACCTTTAGATTGGAAGCAGGCTTAGAGGCTATGGTTCATTTTGAATTCACAGGGCTTTATGTCAGCGGTAGTGCAGTTTCCTGCCCAGAAGTAACAGCATACAAATCTGGAACTATGTATGTAGTGAAGGGAAGCACATTGACATTGGGGGCTAATTATCACTCTTCCTTTGTAGAATTCACCGATGGAAACACACTCACAGCTATTAGAGACGCAAGTGGTGTCGAGGGGATTTATAGGATTGAAGTAGCAAGTGCAAATGCAAGGGGAACGCTTGACACACTCGTTGAGACAGCTAACGCTGCAACCTTAGAGGCTTTGGTTGAGAATGGAACTCCAGCTACGATTACTTATGAGGCTATCCCAGCTGGTGTAGGCGCAGATGACAAAAATCCTGTAATCACCATTGGAGTAATCATCGAGAGTTACACGAGAGTAGAAGAGGGCGGTTATCTCCGGTATTTAATGTCATTTGTCATAACCAGTCTTGATATAGATCTTGAAATAACGGTTATATAATGAAGGAATATTTAGACGGTAAAATCAAACTCAAAGAACCCACTCTGGAAATGATGTGTGAGATTGGAGAGATAATACAGACATATAGTATTCCATCTGTGTTGGCAGGCAGTGGGTTGAAGCATCTTTTAGGAATAATATGTGAAGGTGATGTCGAACTTCTAATGAAAAGCAATCCCAAAGAAAGCAAGCAGATATTACAGGATTTTTTTACCATTTGGAAGCCCTTGGAGTGGATATTCGCCAATACTTCCACCCTGCCAAAATCAAAGAAATCGTTGCAAGAACTTCGAGGGGCTTCCAGGAATATAAAGAAACCCTAAATACACGAGTGGAACTTTGGGAGGAATGGATAAATATACAGGCAAAGATAATAAAGAGGAAACCTAATGCCCGGTGATAATATCCTGTTAGAAATAAGAGCCGATATAAAAGACGTAAAGGCTAAGCTCAAGCAAGTAGATTCTGATTTTAAGGGTGCATCTAAGAATGTCGAGGCGCAAACTCAGCGAATGAATTCTGGTTTTAGTAATCTAAAAAGAATGATTGCTGGGGCCTTCACGGTTGCCATATTGTATAAATTCCAACAGGGATTAAAGGACTGTGTTAAGGCGGCACTTGAGCAAGAGACTGCAACCATGTCCTTGCGTTCGATTATGACCAATCTAAAACTGGCAACCGATGACGAGATTGATTCCCTCATTAAATATTCGGAACAATTACAAAAGACAACTACCTTCGGAGATGAGCAAACGCAAGCTGCAATGGCAATGCTTGGGACTTTCCGATTGAATGCCGACCAGATGAGAATAGCAATTCCAAGGTTAATGGATATGTCGGCTGCAATCTCAATGATGGAGGGAAGGGAAGTTAAACTTGTTGAAAGTGCAAAGTTGTTTGGTAAGGCATTGATTGGACAAGTCGGGCAATTGTCAAGATATGGTGTTGTGGTAGATAAGGCTGCAATAGAATCCGATAGGTTCGGTGGAATTGTAAAATCTTTAGACGATAACTTCAAAGGGCAAGCTAAGACATTGGCTGAGACCAAACAAGGAGGTTTGACTCAATTTGGTAACGCAATGGGAGACCTGAAGGAAGCAATTGGAGACGCATTTATTCCCGCTTTGCTGAGTATTGCAGACGCATTAAAACCAATCATCGAGGGGTTTGATAAAACGATTGGTAGAATCGATGAGGTTACAAACGCCTTTATCAAACTCGATGAGGCTCAAAAAGGGATTAATGCTCCAACAATGCTAATATTCTTGAAGGAAAGAATAGCTGGGTTAAAGGAAGAGAGAGATGCATTAGAATCACAGACAGATAGATTGGGTATGAATAAGATAAAAATAGATGAACTCCAAAGCTCCATAGAAACATTACAAGGACAATACGATAAATTGAAGGCAGCGGGTAAGGATATTAAATATGCTCCAACGGATAAAGAGATTAAGAAGATAAAAGAGACTAAAGAAGCAGTTAATGAATGGTTTACTGGATTAAAAGCTGCGGGTCCTTACATGGAAGAAATGGCAACTCAAACGAAGGAATGGGCTACAGGGTTAAAGCCTGCTGGCCCTTATTTGGAAGATTTAAACGATGATTTAGAAGAAATGAATGGGTTGTGGGACCAGATAGCAACTTCTGCAGGTGATGCCTTTGGCAGTATAATGAAAGGTGGTATGGATGCTAAAAAATTATTCACGGAATTATTATCTTTAATGATTGCTATGTCTGTGCAGGGACCAACAGGTCTGTTCCTGAGTGGGATGTTCAGAGGAATCCTTGGCGCTCCTTCCCCAGGATATACCCAGCATGCAATTACTATGGGCCAAATAAGGGAAGCAAGAACTTTAAGCAAGCCTATGTTCGGGAAACGATTTATAGAGGAGAGCGCTAAACAGAACCTTAATATTGAAAGCATTTCTACTTGGAGCTTGGAATAATGGCTTTGAATTGGAAGTTATATTATTACACAACGGAATGGATAGACATAAGTGCCTATGTGCTTGAATTCACTTCGTTCAAATATCATATCGATAATAGAATTCAAGGCGCTGGCCCCGTTATGAATGTTATCCTTGATAATAGCGCTACCTATGGACCGGGAAAATATAAGTTTGAGATAGGTAGCCATTATATTTTATTTGCATGTCCCTGCGATGGGATTGAAAGATTAGCGGACTTTAGAGTTTCACTTACGCTGATAGATTATTTTTTATATAAACTTGATAGTAAAGAACCCCTTAAAATAGGCGGGACAAGTACAACGGGTTTGGGTGATGAAACTATGACAGATGCAATTGGAGGGGGGAAAATAACAGTCAAATCATTTAGGAATATGTTAATTCCATATCGTACCAAACAACACGATGCGGACTTTGATGTTTTTGTTAAAGGTGGTGATAATACTAATTATACCGATGCCTTTGGAAATTCAATCACGGTGGACAATTTCAGATATGAAAGCAAAGGGATGTTACAAGTAAAAAGAGAGAATAGAGAACTTGGAGAAATGTTTGTGGATGTTAGCGACATATTTAATGGTATTGCACAAGGAGAAGGATTTACTCTTGATGGAATTCAAGATAAAGTTGTGATTAATAAAACTTTTAACCTTCCAAGCTCCTCGACAAAAGTCTGGGATGCAAAGCCTATCAATGGATATTTAGCTGTTTTATATTCGCATTTAGGATTGGATGGAAGAGGGGAATTAAATATTAGCACCTATACGATTCCAACAGATGGTTCTCCTGTTCTTACAGATACTGTAATAAAAAACACCAGAGATTGGGATCCAGATAGAGATGAACCAGATAGTTTTGGTTATTGGATGTTTTGTGATTACTATAATAATCATATCTATCTGCCTTATTGGTATTGCGCTGATTATGACCATTCAATACAGTATAATACATATCAACTGAGGGTTACTAAATATTCAATAAATGATGATGGAGATATAACGGAAGAGTATGATGAACAAATTACGGGATTATATCCCCAGGACTTAGTCGTGGAATTGAGAAACGGTGCTGGACTTAACAGATATACTAGGTCGGGAGGAACTAATCCACCATTTCTGAGGATGCACTTATATGCTGATGGCGATTTAACTCGTTTTTTAATTGATTATATAGCATTGGAACACGAGCATGTATATGACTTAGATAGACTTCATGCTGGTCAAGATAAATGGCATTATGATTATGATTTAGAGGATATAGCTTATTATTATTCCTGGGCGGTTTTTAGCCACGAGGATGGAGCTATTCATGTATTTTACGAGAAGTCGGGAACTGATTATCATGAAATTCTCCGAGTGGATATGCCTTCTTTGGAAGCAACTTACGCTTCGAGGGGAACAGCTTCCCCACTTGTTTCAGAAGACGGTTTATCGGCTGGAGATAGAATCAATGGGAAATGGAGGGAAAGTATAACGCTTTTCAATGACATGGCAGTCAATCATTATTATCACACCCCTCAATTGCCCAATGGGCTTTTTTATAAACAAGGGGTTCAAAATAGTTACATCCGCGCTAAATGTAATTATTTTGCTCCTCTTTCAACCTCTTTTGCTGTTGATTATGCGGGGACTGCGTGGGATAGAGCCAATGACCGGGCTTTATTCTGGAAAACAGATACAGATGGAAATCCTCATATATTTACTTTGAATATAAGAGATTATTATGTATATAGGCACTTCTATTTATATCAACCCTGTATCTATGCTGACAGAAAGCAACAGTTCATTGATGCCTTTGTGGCCAGTGGCTTTTTCTATGAACAGATAGATGGGAAAATAAGACTATTCAGGATAGATGGCTCAGGTGGAAACTTGGGGACATTTACTGATGATGATATATTATTTAAAAAGGAGATTGAGGGATTTTCTAATTTTGCTGATAAGTTCAGTATAAAAATATTACAGGAGAGATTGGAATTTGGGTCTGGCGACAGAAAGAAAGAGGTAAAAACAATAATTGGAAATTACGGCTGGGTTTCTCCTTCACAGCTAAGTCATTATGTCGATTGGGTTGATAGGATAAATGGGACGGAGAAAGGAATGGAGCTCAATGTAGACCTTGATAGTTTTTATGATGTGGCCTCGACTTATCTTCCTAATTTAGGAGAAACTTTTACTTATGATTCGATTACTTACACTTTAATCCAAGCGATTGTAGATCCTGTTAATTGGATAATTAAGATAACGGGAATGAAGGAGGATGTATAATGTCTGATAAGTTATTATGGGGTTCGGCTCGACCACTCTTCAGAATTGGAACTAATCGGTATGTCTTGAATCAACCCGTGTCCGAGCACGATATAAAATTTCCCAAAGAAATAGTCTTGAATCAAGCAATTACAGGGAAGTTATATGAGCATAATTTAGGGCATAGGGGGATTTTTACAGTTGGATATGACCTCCTCGATAGACCCTCCACGGAGGTTATGAAGGACATCCTGAATAGTAGCTCGGATATTTATATGCGACCACACTTCAATTTCTGGAAGGAATATTTGATACGGTGCGTGAATGGGTTTGAATTGGATAGATTCGGGAAGGCGAATCAACCTTATAAGGGAACTTTATCATTCGAAACAATTAACCTTGAATCCACGATACCCGCTGAAAGCTCTGGAAGTTTTGATTTTGATGGATTCACTAAAATAGATTATAATAAAGGTAGTAGTTGGATAACAGGAGATATTACTGTGGAATTATGGATTTATGTATCACAACCACCAAAAGCCCTCACTTTTCTTGCTCATCTTATCCAGACAGCAATTGGTTATCCTACTTGGTATATAAATTTAATGACAACCAGAGAAATTAAATTCACAACTACAGATAACGATGGCAAAACTCATAATTTAGTAACTACGAATAAATTAGAGCTTGATACTTGGTATCATATTATTGTTAAAAGAGTAAATACCACACATAAATATATTGCTGTAAATGGTGAAATATGGGCTGATGAAAATGATACTCAAGTAGCAAATGATATAAAAGAGGCTTATTTATGCTATACTGTCGACGGATTAGATGGCCTGATTCAGATATTCAGAGTTTATAATACGAATGTTAATATTTCAGGTCATGCTAAAAATCTTATGATAGAAGCAATCCCATCAAGTTATATTTCTGCTTTAAAGTTATGGTGGGATTTTTCTCAGGGCAATACAGATG
>Ga0315533_1001382_pt1 | contig 18574 bp, 16 predicted proteins | sample SalMarSW160130MG_FD_203081 | JGI IMG/M metagenome (GOLD analysis project Ga0315533, IMG submission 203081) | Salt marsh sediment microbial communities from the Plum Island Ecosystem LTER, Massachusetts, United States - Salt Marsh Sediment SW1601-30 ... | reverse complement strand
CTTCCGAAGCCAAAAAAATACATGGACCAATCAAATCACAAGGGTTTCCCCACCTTCCCAACATAATTCTCTTATTTCTTGCTTCTCTAAGGGACGGATTGTTATAACTACCTCGAGTCATGTCTGTAATAAAGTAGCCTGGGCAAACATTATTTACTCTTATATTATATTCGGATAGATCAACAGCCATAGCCTTGCCCAATTGTTTCAGCCCACCCTTTGACGCCACATATGAAGGGTTTCCAGGGAAACCGAGCTCTGCCCCTAAACTTGTAATATTAATTATCGACCCTCTCTGTTGCTCCTTCATAACCTCGCATACCTTGCTACTTAAAAGGAAGGCGCCTTTAAGATTAACTTCAAAAGTCATGTCCCAAACATCTTCATTGTAACAATCATCTGATGAAAAAGTTACGCCTGCATTGTTGATAAGTACATCAATGTGACCACTCTCTTTTACAACAGTAGACACCAACCGGCTTATATCAGTTTTATTCCGAAGATCTCCAACAATACAGTGCGCTCTGGGATTTCTTGCCAATTCTACGATAGACTCAACATCTTTCAATAAGTCAAAAAAATATACTATAGCTCCATGTTCAAGAAAACCCTCTGCTATCGCCCGGCCATTACCACGTGCGGCTCCTGTTACGATTACCACTTTATTTTCGACTGAAAAAATATTCGGCTGCATTTCCCCCTCCTATTCTCTGTCTATCTTTCTTCTGCCACACATCCAGCAGTTCTTATTACATCTGCTGGTCAATTCTAGGTGAATGCAATATAATCCATTAAAACATGTACTCATTTTTCCCTCGTAATGCGTTATTCGGCTTAACCGCAATTGAAAGTAACATAATTTCCTGTGAAAATCTTATAAGTTTACTGTAAGGTCGCAGAGACCAAGGCGCTATGAGTGCCACAAGCGAACAAAAAGGCCTCAACCAGGGCAATGACCATAAAAACGTAAGCTGTCTGAATTTCTCTACTTTTATACCATCAAACCCGTTAATTAAAGAGATGCCTTTCAAAGAATTAACGGTAAACGGTGTTCAGTGGGTATAGTCCTCATAAAATGTTTTATAAACGGACTCCCAGTCGGGAATCATTGTAATGACCAAGCCGTTTGGTTTAAGAATACGATATACTTCCATAACCAGTTCTTCAGGAAAATAAAACTGCTCGAGAACTGATTGTGAAAAAATAATGTCAAAAGTATTATCATTGTACGGTCTGTCTTCTTCGTTATATATTGCAGCTACATAATCTCTCTGTGACTTTGCCGAGGACACTATAACACCTCCACCAATTCGATCAAAGTTCCCTCCGGTGTCCTGCAAAAGGTAACTTTCGCATAACAATCTGGCGATAATTGCGGAGGTGAATTAGATTGAATCCCTTTGCCCTTAAGCCTTTCATACTCCATATCCAGATCATCTACAGTAAACGCTATATGGGAAATTCCTATCTCACAGATTTCCCGCATCCTTTGCTCTGTTGGATGAGAGTTATATTCCAGCAATTCTATCATCTGATCCGATGGAGAAGTCATCTTGACCGTTGTGACCCTTACATTTCGCAGGGATGAAATATTATCAATATAATCCCCTGCTTCTTCCATCTGTTTTACTATCTGAAACCCGAGAAGATCACAATAAAAATGAAGCGATGCTTCTAAATTAATAACTACTATATTCGTATGGCGGATTCTTTGATCATTCTATCACCATTCTGTTTAGCCTTATCTCTTCTGAAACCATTTCACCGTCGAAAGAACAAATAAAAGTCACATATTCAGCCAGTTCCCTGGGATCTATAAAGGTATCAAACCTTTGGTTCTTAACTAATTTTCCCATTTCCGTTTTTACACTACCTGGAGATACACAATATGTTCTAATGTTATATTTTTTTAACTCATCATGCAAAGCGCGTGAAAAACCTAAAAGAGCATGTTTTGATGCACAGTAAAGCGATGTTTCTTTACTGCCTGTATATGCCGATGAAGAGCCAACATTTATAATTCGTCCCCATCCGCTTTTTATCATATCTTCAGAAAATTCCTTGCAAAATATAAAAGGAGCTCTGATATTTAAATTGAAGGTTCTGTCAAAATCGTCTAAATTTGAGTCGAATAGGAATTTCACCACAAAAATACCTGCACAATTAACTAAAATATCTACGGTATGAATTTTTTTTCGTGCCATAGTAATAATTTTATTTATATCCTGAATTTTATTTAGATCTCCATGCTTGTAGTAAATCTTAATTTTTTTACCATATAGAGATACTATTTCTTCTTTTAAATTCTTTAATTTTGTATTGTTAGTGGAGGTTAAGAATAAGTTACACTTATTTTCAGCCATTTTCATGGCAATAGACCTTCCGATACCACCTGTTGCACCGGTTATAAAACAATTTTTATTCATAAAAACTTCGCGCTTCATTATATTTGACTCCTCAAAATCAGTAGAACACGTCACAACTTCCAATTATTACTTATTCCTCATTCAAAAAGCCTGCTCACCAATGTCGGATTTTTGTAAACCTGGTATTCCAACCCATTTTAGATATTCAGAGAAATGTTTTTTCACTAAAGCCTTCTTCGACCCATAAATAATATTCTTGTCCTTGATATCCATACCTTTTAAAGGTAAATATTCCCAAAAAGAAAAAGGTGTTACTTCTATACTCCAGGCTCTTTCCCTTAAGGAAGTATGGATCTCTAAAGGTATCATCCTCGAGGAAGAACCACTTACAAATACTTTTATGTTCTCCCGTTCTGTGATTCTTCGACAAAATCTTTCCCAACCTTTAATATTTTGTATCTCATCGAATAGGAATATCATCTCTTTTTCTTTGGCTTCGCCCCCATTAGCTCCCGCAAGGCGAGGCTTTAACTCCAGAAAGGCTTCTTTTAACCTTTCGAAATCTTTTGTTTCAAAATCGGCCAGTCTTTCATCTTCAAAATCTATATATAATGCTCGGTCTTTATATTTCTTAAATAAATCATATAAGATATAAGTTTTACCGCTTCTCCTTACTCCATAGAGTATTACTACTTTATTGAGATTGAGTCTTTTATTCCCAGGGACATCAAGGAAATCTGGGAAATCTGGGAAAATAATTCCTTCTCTTTTTATAATTCCTTTCACTTGATTAAGAATAAACTCTTCGTTTGATACGATAATTTCTTTTAGGAGTTCTTTATTTATCATAATTTGTATCCTTATAATTTTTATCCCTTTTATAGAAACATATTACACTATTTTTGTCCTCCTGACAAGGAGATAGTGTAAAATTTTAGTAGGGGTTTTAAAGAAAAAGGGTTGCCAAGAGATAAATAAAAAAGGTAGACTTACCTCAAGAACAAAGAAGAAAAAGAATAAACATTCTTTTTCAAAAGGAGGTAAATCTACCCTATGGAAAACTTAGAAGTAACCATAAACTTACCGTGTCTTAAATTAAATATACCAGAAGATAGAATAAATTTCCATACCCTGGAGAGAATAGTCTTCGACTTAAGCCGAAAGATCGGCCAAGAATTACTAGAAGAACTCTTACAGATAATAGATGATAAATTAAAAAAAGTGTAAATATCAAATGAAAAGTACACCATATTTTACTCGAAAAGTGCACCACTTTTTCTAAAAAAAATAAATTAATCTAGACCATATTTCCCTCCTTTCTTAGTTGACCATTATTTTTGTTTTGCCAGCCATTCCCTGGTCTCCTTCAAGCGGTAAGAACTACCATTCATATTGAGGATATAGGATTTGTGAGTTAACCTGTCGATCATGGCTGCCGTCATCACCGAATCGGAAAAGATTTCATCCCATCTCTCGAAAGAGAGGTTGGTGGTAATAATGGTGGATTTTCTACCAGCCCTAAGGGAGAGATGGGTAAAGAGTAGTTCTGACCCTTCCTTGTCAAAGGAGATATATCCTAATTCATCGGCTATCACCAGATCATACTTTTCAAAGTTGGTCTCTAATCTTCTTAAGGTCTTTTCTGATCTGGATTCCTTTAATTGATTGATAAGTAAGGGTATGGTGGCAAACAGTACCCTATATCCGGCCATACAGGCTTTGATTCCTAAAGCGATTGAAAGATGAGTCTTGCCGGTACCCGGACTGCCGGCCAGAATTACATTCTGACCGTTTTCGATGAAGTCAAGACTTTTAAGTACCTTGAGCCTTTTTCTGGCATCAGGAGGGAGGTCTTCTATTGATAGCTCCTCCAGGTATTTCCGGTAGGGAAAACCGGCTAGCCTGATTCTATTTTTTTTACCGCTTTCTAATCTTAGATCATATTCCTTTAAAAGAAGGTTATAGAGAAAGTCTTCATAACTTAAGTCTTTCATATTGGCTTCCTTGATCTCATCTGCCAGGTATCTTCTCACCCCCGGCAGCCGGACATATTTGGTGATCTCTTTGATTTGATCCATTGTTTCATTTTTCATGCTGACACCTCATTTAACATATCTTGATAGAGGTTGACGGTTCTTTTGGCCTGTGTTTCTATATCAGAAGGATGGATTATTTTATTTGAGGCATCATCCTTCCTTTCCAGGATGGTTCTGATCTTTTCAGTGCTGATACCGGAAGGGTTTACTTCTTCCAAGATGGTAATAGCCTTTTTTACCGCTACCAGATTATACAGGGCAATAAGCTGTAGAAGTTCGATGAAGTGCTTCTCTTTTCCCCGGTAATATTTTTGGTAGATGGTCTTTAATCCGGGTTTAATTTGCGAAAAGGCAGTACTTCTCTTTAAGGCACCCGGTTTCAGTTTCAAGGTTCTTAAGTAATGATTTATATTAATAGACCACTCTTTTCTCCTGTATCTTCTTTGGTGGGAAGCGATCTTTTTTTCGCTGTGATAACAGTTGATCCGATCAGGATAAATTTTAATAAAGACAAATTTTCCTACCAGATGATCAGGGACCGAATAATGGTTGCCGTCTACGGTAATACAGGCATACCGGTCGACTCTGGCCTCGGTGATTCTGGCGGTATCATATCTGGGAGGAAGAGGGAGCAGGTAGCCTCTTTCTTCCTGTAATATCTCCTGGGCACTCTTTACATCTTTCCGGGGTTTACTATTTAACTTTTCAAGTTCCCTTTTAAAATATTTCCGTGCTTCTTCTACAGATTGGAAGGTATCCCTTTTAGAGAATATCTTTCTCCTTAGGTATTCCACGCTGCGTTCTACATGGCCTTTTTCGTGAGCCTAGTAGGTATTGGTAAAGCGAAAGCGAAAACCGTAATAGATAGATAGCTTCAGAAGTGCTTCGGTAGGTTCTTTTTCCGATCTGCCGACAAATTTGGCCACCTGTACCCGGGCATTATCATAGACCATCTCTTTGTATACTCCACCTACCTCTTCAAAGAAAGAGGCAGTGGTATCCAGGAAGGCCTCGGTCTTCTGGTTGTGATAAAGATTGCCCCAGCGATAGTCTCCTTTGGCAGTGGTAAAGACAGACATCCGAAAAGTCTTCTTTTTACCGGCGATAGTAAGCTTTACCTCTCCCCAGTCGAATTCACACACCTCTCCTAAAGCGTATTCTTGTCTGATGTAGGCTTCTTTAGCCTCCTTATTGATCTTTCTAATAGTATCACAGGTAGTACTATAGCTAATATCAAATTCCTCTTCTTTTAAGGCTTCGTAGATATCGATCTTTTTCTTTTGTTGTTTGGTCTTTCCCTCTGCTCTTTTAGTCTCATTCTCCCTTAGGTAAAATTTAATTCTATCTATTATCTTATCAGTTAATTTTACCTTCTTTCGGTTACTGGTATCATATTTGGGATTCTCTACGATATCTGCGATTAGTTCTTCTTTATTAGAGTTTTCTTTAAAATCTGTAAGCTTAGCTTTTTTCCTTTCGTAGTCTTTTACATACTTTTTGATGGTTCTTCTGTTTAAACCCATTTCCCTGGCAATCTGTCGTTGTGATTTTCCTTTTTGGAAATGTGATATTATTATTTTCTGTTTCTCTATCAAATTGATCATCCTCCTTTTCTCCCCCTATGTAATTCTTTTACATAGAGAATAATATTCCAAAGTGGTGTACTTTTCAATTAATAGAGTGGTGCACTTTTAGGTTAACATAAACAAAAAAGAAAGAAAAAGAGGGATATTATCCAATCAAGGTAAAAGATTAAGGTATATGACTACCCTCTTGGGAGATATCACCTTCTACAAAAGGTTGTATCAGCACAGAAGTGGTAAATACCTCTATCTCCTGGATGAAAAGTTAGGCCTTACCAAGAACCAACGGGTAAGTAAGGCCTACCAAAAGACAGAAGGTCTCTTGGCCTTTGTGAGTGGTAGTTATCGTAAGGCTGAAGAACTTATCCGAGAATTTTATGGGGACAGTCCCAGCTTTGAAAGCGTAAGAAGTCAAGCCATAAGGCAAGGAAAAAAGATCCTAAAAGAAGAGAAAGACCAGATAGACCAAGAGCTCATAAAGGCCTTAAGGCAGACCGAAGATGAATTAACTAAAGAAGCAGATAGTAAAATAGTCTATATAGAGGTAGATGGCACCAATATCCACTTACAAAACGAAGAAAAGAAAAGGGCTGAACTTAAATTAGGGATTATCAGTAAAGGGAAAGAAAGAAGGTATAAAGAAGGAAAGGGTGAGGCTAAAAAACTACAGGATAAATTTACCTATACCGGTATAGCCCAGGGGGATGAATTTATGTCCAACCTGGCTATCCTGGGAGAGAAGAGATTCCAGCTAAGCCAAGCAGAATTAGTCCTAATCGGAGGGGATGGAGCATCCTGGATAAAAGAGGGAGCCAAAAATTATTTCCCCAACTCTATCTATCAACTCTGTAAGTTCCATCTGGAGCGTAAGTTAAAACAGACTCTCCCCTATCATAGAAAAATGCAAAAAGAAATAAGAAATCTGCTTAAAGAAGGAGAAATAGATAAAACCTTAAAAGAATTAGGCCAGGAGAAAAGCCTTAAACCGGAGTACAAGAAAGATATAGAAGGATTGATGCATTACATCTACTACAATCAAGAAGGGGTAAATGCGGTAGATAGACTGAGGAAACAAGGAATCCCGGTAGAGGATCTAGGAGCGGTAGAAGGTAATATCGATAAGACCTTAGCCAACCGTTTCAAAAAGAGGGGGATGAGATGGACCAGACAAGGGGCCTTAACCCTGGCTAAAGTAGGAGAAAAGATCGTAAATAATGAATGGGATAGCTGGTGGCCTAAGGAAGCCGACCCCATAGGGCTAAAATTAGATTTAGAAAAGGTAGTCTCTCTTGATTTTGATAAAGGTAGTAACCATAAATACGATCATACTTATTCTCTCCCGGTGCTATCCGGACCCCATCAGGATAGGCCTTGGGTAAAATCATTAAAGAGATTAGTAAGCATAAATTAATCATTTGATATTTTAAGGAGAAGTAAGGTCCAAGATGAATAGTATGTTTATTTTAGAAAATAGTTTAGTAGGATTATTATTTATTTTATATTAAATTTCATAAGGATCTGTTTTTCTTTTCGTGAATTAAAATCAAATAATTTCTTTGAGGTAAGAAAAGTCCCCACAAGTTCTTGACACCAACGACAAGGATGATTAATTTTAATCTGTTGATGAAATTAAATCACCCTATCTGCCAATCGATCAATCAAATTCAAAAACAATCAGTCAATCTATTACAAATCTATCAATAAGATTTGAATCAATATCATATACTTCTATGATTAATTGATTATTAATAATGAATAATTTGCAAAAATGATAGGCTTTGATAAACAATTGAATATAAGGACTGGTTCGGGCTTGGTTGTATACCATTAAAGGTAGCCATTGGTCAGGAATTAAACCATCTTCTACAAGATCGCCAGTATGAAAGATGATGGCTGGTTTTGTTTTTATAATTTCATCAACAATCCTCTGATGAGTTTGATGGTCAGTCCTACTGTCTCCATAGATTACAATTGGTTGAGAGACAGTTTAATTGTCTCCGATAGAAAAGCAAGATAATTGTAAAGAAAATAGGTACCTGTCCCTATTATTCTTTATTATAGTATTGATTCTTATTCCTACTATAGCAAAGAACTGTTTCTTTTAAAAGGTGCATTTTAGTTTACCATTTCCAGAAAAGAAAATAAAGAGATAAAAACGCTTGCCCCACTCTCCCATGTGCATGTTTTTGAATTTTTTCTTCCTTTTCCTTATACCTTTGTCAAATATTTTGGCAATATTAGATGGTGTGAAGTTGTGGTGTTCATATATAAGTACGCCTATTGAGGATTTGATAAAATAATTTATGACAAATACAACATTAGACAAAAATGAAGCAATCAGGTTGTTTGCTTTAGCAAGCCACTTGTCAGTTCTAGAGTGTATTTTAACGCTCAGCTAATGATATGATATAATTAATGGTGTAAATTTTGCGTTAATTTTGATATAGTTTGATCTAGGGTGTAAATTAAGGAAAAAAGAAAAACACCATGCTACTATCAATAGGATTATTTTTTCTATTTAAGGCTTTTCCCTGGTTTTAAGTGTAGCCTATTTATTGTCTTTTACCAGATTCCAAATGAAAAAGGATACGAAAGATACAGCAAAAGAGACAATACCAAAGGTATCCTCTCTCGGCCAAGTAGCAAAATGGGTTAATTGAATAGTTAGAGTTTCGGGGTGTACCAAAGAGTTTGCGACTATATATAACCACCCGAGTAGACCAAAAATAAATAATGTAAAAGACGCTGCTTGAACTATTTTTCTCATAATGATATTCTATATTATATTATTTAAAAAAACAATGGTTATTTAATTTTTATTTTTAATGTATAATTATAAGATAATTTTGGTTATCTAAATGAAAAAAACAATCTCTAAATTTTACAAGCTTTTAGCAAACGACTCCTTATATAGAAATTCAATTTATCTGATGTTAAGCACGGGAGTGATGGCAGGATTCGGTTTCTTCTTTTGAATTATAAATGCACGTTTATACTCTTCCGAACAAGTAGGAATCGGGACAACCCTTATTTCTACAATGACATTAATTTCGAGTTTAGCATCCTGGGCCTTGGAAACGGACTAATCAGATATCTGCCCACATCGGAGAAAAAATAAAAAGATAAATACTTCGTTTACGCTTGTCGGATTAACCTCAATATTCATTTCAATATTTATTCTTGTCTTTTTAAAAACATTCTCTCCAAGATTATTATTTGTAAGAGAAAGTATTATTTTTTCTTTACTGTTTATATTATTTATAGTTTTTTCTTCACTGAATATAATATCGGAAAATGTTTTCATAGCCTACCGATCATCAAAATTCGTGTTAATAAAAAGCACTATTTCCAGCATTGCTAAACTAATTCTCCCGATATTTCTAGTAGCATTAGGAGCCTATGGCATAGTTGTGTCTATGGGAATAGCGATGGCCATCGCTTTTTTATTTAGTCTGATATTTCTTATCTCACGTTTCAATTACTTACCTAAACCAATTATTGACAGAAGTATCGTAAAGAAAATGACTAAGTTTTCGCTTGGGAATTATATTGCGAGGTATATAGGAGAACTGCCGGCTACTGTTTTACCAATACTTATAACAAATTCAATCGGAGCGAAGTTTTCGGCATATTTTTATATGGATATGATAATTGCATCCCTTATCTACATTATTCCATTGTCAATCTCCCGATCATTATTTGCGGAAGGCTCTTACATCGAAACAGAATTAAAAGTACAGTTAAAAAAAGCGATAAAAATAATTTCTATAGTTATTATCCCTGCAATTATTATAATTTCTATATTTGGAAATTATATTTTACTAGCCTTTGGAAAGGAATACTCAAGCGAAGGAGTTATTTTTCTTCAGATATTAACTATTAGCGGAATATTTCTCTCTATAAATCATATAGGAAATTCTATATTTTATATAAAAAATAGAATAAAATTAATTATTCTAGTGAATTTTATTGGTGCTTCGATAGTTTTATCTTTAAGCATCATATTTATTCACAACAATCTGTTGGGAATAGGAGTTGGTTGGATGTTGGGGCAGGGAATAATCTCTGTAATATATTCATTATTTATTAAGAAACTTCTTTAGTTTTGCAATTCTTAATTAAAAATTGCTCTGCCTTTTTACGTGAATTTCCACCCATTTACGATAATACCGTCGTAGTTCTTTGTTACTCATGTAATGGATATCAGAAAAGAAATCTTGGGCAAAATCTAAATCGTTTCAAACGGTTAAATTATTTGGTGTCAATGTTTCAGACATGTTTATCAGACACCCGCGTATTGGCGCGATAGCTTTAGAATTAAAAAATGTAAAACTGATTTCTTTCTTTGATTTTTCTTATTATTAAAGTATGGATAAAATTAATAAAATATTTATGAATAAATCAAAGAAATTTTTTTAATAGTCGCAATTTTGGTTGTTCTAGGTTATATTTTAGACAACTGTCTAATCGTACGAAAGTTGATTGGATTTTTTTGGAGAAAACTAAAATGGTTAAAAATAAGAAGATAAATTACAAGCCAATAATAAGGATTGGTTACTGCTTCTGGCAGTGTGTTTTATTGTAGTAGGATTCTTTCAACTTGTTAAATATGTGCCTTCAGTAAAAGAGGCACTTATTCTTGCGACTACTGTGAAACCGGAAACGTTTACGGAGCTATATTTCGAGGACCATTTATCCCTTCCAAATAAAGTTACTTTATTTAAAGAAAATAACTTTGCACCTAGGTAGAATCAGCGCATAGATTATCTTTTGTGATTTGTGCTCACCCTTGGAAGTGAATTCGCCAAGAGCTTCGCGTTCTTCTTCGGTAAGTGTTACGGTATATTCTCTTCATATCCAGTCCTCCCAATTTGATTATGAAGAAAATATACCACGTTATTTACAGCATTACAAGTTTGACGTGACACTAGAGCCTGATGCCGGGGTGCTATCTGGTTATTTTTGGTATAAGTGCAATTGTATCTGGTAATGATATTGTGGCAGTTTTTGCTGGAACAGTAATAGATTTCACGGACCCTGAATTGAGTAGAGCCTGATTCCATAATAATCTATAAGTACCATCACCTTTTACAACTCCAAAATTAGCGTATACGTCGTCTATCCAACAGAAATAAAATGCTCTGGTCATTCCTGAAGCTTTAATGTATTCAATCATTTCTGTCACTGCTTCTGCCTGTACTGCTTCATCCTCAGAGTAATTGTCTACACCTGACGCATTTAAATTAAATTCTGTTATATATGTGCCATCAGCCCCAAAACCATCTACCAGATTGGTTATATTGGTTTTCCAACTTTCACTGGATGGAGTCCCTCGGTAAATATTGGATGCTAAAATATCTATATCCCCTTTACCCACACTTACCCAGTCAGTTATATTCAAGCCACGGCACGTATAACTTACATTTCCATTGGTAAATATTGCTTGAACATCTGTAGCAACAGATTTTAGATTGGTAATTAGTTGAGCATCTGTTAGTGTTGTATCATCATTATGGGCTTCTTCTTCATTGCCTAATTGAAATTCAAAAACTCCATTATCTTGAGCCCATTGAGCAGCATCTAATATAGCTTGCCTGAATGTAGGCCAGTTTTCAGCAGTGATTGTATAATCAGAATTGCTATAGGCATTTGAAGATACTCCCCAAATTACCTTTGCACCTTTGGCAATTGTTCTTATAACCATTGCTTTTGAATTATTTAACCACGTCGTATTCTGATAATCTGGAATATCTATTCTTAACTCTTCAAATCCATTAGCTAATATTGTATCTACATAACTTTCATTTACAGAAAAAAGTCCCATCCCCAAGCCAGACCACATTACAGGTTCTTCTGTATCCTCTATAACCGAATAGGATATCGTGACTTTTAGCGAACTATTACCCGCCTTGTCCGTAGTTGCACCCGCAGGCAAGGTGAAAGTGTTCGTCCCCACCGAACTTGTGTCAATCGAAACAGATCCTGAAACCGGAGAAATAACCCCCGAAAGAGCATCCGTAGTAGACCAAGTCGCTGTAATTGACTGGTTTTGAACATACTCACCGGTACCCGGTAAAGTAATTGTCACCTCTGGTGGTGTCTTGTCTATATTGATACCAGAGACGGTTACGGGATCAGCAACATTGCCAGCTGCATCAATACATTCACCGGTATTGGTCACTGATTGATCTTTGCCTTCTGTGGTCACTGTTGCCCCTGCAACGGTGTTTGTCACGATACCGAACTGAACCGGACCAACATCTTCACAGCTAAAGCTCACCGTTACATCGTTATTGTTCCAACCAAAGGAATTGGGAAGTGGAGCTCGTGAACCTGTAATGACTGGTTTCGTTGTATCGACTTCTACGACTTCATAGGTTGCAGTAACTTCTTTCGAACTGTTACCTGCCTTATCCTTAACTAATCCCGGAGGTAGGGTGATCTTCTTCTTCCCCTTCGATGTTGTGTTAATCTTAATAGTTTTTGGCGCTTTAGAATCTTCTACTCCCGAAAGAGCATCGGTAGCAGACCAGGTCGCTGTAACGGACTCATTTAAACCATATTTTCCGTTCTTGGGCAAAGTAATCGTCACCACTGGTGGTGTCTTGTCGATATTGATATTAGAAACAGTTACAGGATCAGCAGTATTCCCTGCCACATCAGTACAGACACCAGTATTAGTCACTGATTGATCTTTGCCTTCTGTGGTCACAGTCCCTCCTGCAACGGTGTTTATATCGATACCGGATTGGACTGAACCAGTATCAGCACAGCTAAAGCTCACTGTCACATCTGTATTATTCCAACCAAAGGAATTGGGAAGCGGAGCTCTTGAACCTGTAATGACTGGTTTCGTTGTATCGACTTCTACGGTTCCCGTATCTTCCGTATCCACAGTACCTCCGGTATCTCCGGTTCCCGTATCGCTTGTATCACCCTGATATTCTGAATTTCCACTATCAATCTCTGGAGTGATTCCAATTTCCTCGCAACCTGTTAATAGTAGCGAGGACAAACAAATTATTAATAATATAATTATACTGATTTTTTTCATAACTTTTCTCCTTTTTATATATTAAAAAAAGAGTATCTGATTACTTAATCATCAATCATCCAGGTGCAAAAAAAAGTCGGTAGTCTGGCAATCTTAGTGCTTTAAGCACTTTAGACCCATGACTTTGCGTCCTATCCTTTCGGATAGTTTGCCTTTATCAACTTTCAGTGATAATTTATTCTATTTTTAAATTTCCAAAATAAAAAAAGTCGGTAGTTTGGCAATCTTAGCACTTTTTGTGCTTCAGACCCATAACTTTGCGTCCTATCTTTTCGGATAGTTTGCCTTTATCAACTTTCGAAGATACTTATTCTATTTTAAAATATACCTTTCTCTATTTATATTATTCCCTAAAAGAATCAATTTTAGACATTAATTTAAGGTTTTGCTAAATAAAAAACCCTTCAGTAAGTAGAAATCAAATAGATGGCTATTATCTGACTCCCCAAAAAGAACGATTTTCGCAACTTTCGTATCAGCGATGAACTGAAAAAATGTATCAAAAGTTAAAAGAAGTAATTAGTATTTATTAACCATCTCTCAGTCCTTTCCTTATAGTATTGATTCTTAATTCCTACTATAGCAAAGAACTGTTTCTTTTAAAGGTGCATTTTTTATTTTCCATCTTAGATGCATTTTAGTTTACCATTTCCAACTCTCTTTGGAAATATTATTTTTATAAACTCCAATATAGTTTCCATGGGAAGTGATATAAGTATTTTTAGTATTTAATTCTAATTTTCGCATTTCTCCAATCGTTGATTTTGAATGGACAATTTTAGCATCATATAATTTTAATAAAAATATTCTAGCCCAAACATCATTTATAAATTGCTTTTCATGAGGAAGGACATCGTGAACTGTTCAAACTAATTTATACCCTAATAATTTAATAAAACTTATACATATACATAAAAGAAAATAAATTGTAGCAACTGTATTAAAGAAAAAATTATTTATAGGGGATTTAAAATTATAAGTCCAATGAAGATGGAAAATGTTATAACCCAAAATTCTATTAAATACTAATTTAAAGGGAAATAGGATAATACCCAATATGTTAGAATTTAAGGGTGGCTCTTAATATTTAATAACAACGTTATTTATTATCTTTCGATATAAAAGTCCTTAATAGGGATTAGGATCTCTTAGGTACACTAATATTTTCATTTGAAAACCTCCGAACTTCCGTTATTGTATATTAGATTTTTATTTTGATTTAAAAATTCCGTTGGGAAGTTATAACCCATAATTTTTAATCCATAATATGAAAAAGTCCTATTTTCTATAGTATTTACATAGCTGGAATAAACATAAGCCTTTCTATCCATCGTAGAGGGGAGCATATCCTCAACAATATGCGTATTAATATTTGAGAATGAAAGTAATCTACGTTTCGAAAATCTGTCTGCGTAAATCAAATAATTATTATCATAATTATTTGATAGCCATTTAGAAGATTTAACTTCTGACTCATGGGTATAAGATCTATCATAGTGTTCTCCAAAGTTATTAAGTTGTATTTGTGATTCTCCACCAACGAGTTGATAAGTAAACCCAGAATAAGGTAAAAAATAGCAAATGAATATTATAGTCATTAAAATTATCTTTATATTTTCTTTTTTAAAAAATTTAAATAATACTAATCCGCCAAGAACTGCTGGTAAAGAGAGAATAACTAAAGCTTGTAGGTAAAGTCTTCCAAAATTATAAACTATTGATATATAAGGAACAAAAAGCATTACTCCTACTAAAAATATACAATATAAAATCATAAGTATATACTCTATATCCATTTTTCTTTTTTTAAATTGAGTAAATAAAAGATAAAAGACACCAACTATAATGAAAACTTTTATTGATTTTTTAGCTATTTCATGAGAATAGTATATTGTTTTTTGAGCTATTTGATTGGCAACCGGTAAATATTTTGGATATATCGGTTCGGGTTTATACTCTTTATACTTTTCTGATGAATAATAATTTATATATGGTTTATTTGTGTGATAATCAAGTAAAGTGTTATAAACATAATCTTGTACATCTTTTATTGTATATATTACTGCCCCCCCAAATAAAGCACTTTTCGCTTCATCGCTTTTCATTTCTTGTGTGAATATTTTCCCCATATTTTTTATTGTGTTGTACGTAATATCAACTAAACTGTCAGAAATTTTTGTAAACTGAAAATACCAAAGGAAGGCAAAAACAATAAGAAAGAAAACCATGATCCCGTTGAGATAATATTTTCTCTCGTCTAATTTCTTTCCTTTCTCTTTCAAATTAAGCTTTTCATATATTTTTAAAAAGGGCTTTTTATTTTCAGTTTTTCTGAAAATTAAACATATAAAATAAGTAGAAACAAAAAGCGCAAGAGCTACATATGTAGTAGAATAATGGCTTACTATCATAGAAAAACCAAAAATGAGGAATAAGGTTTTTCTAAATATAAGATTAATATTTTTATTAAATAATATGAGCAAAGATGATGTAAAAAACAATAAAGCGATTTCTTGTCTTGCTATTGTGGGCATTTGCATAAATTGCCGTTGTGATATAAAAAAGAAAACAGCCATGAAAGCAAATATATGTTGAGTATATCTTCTCAGAAATAGATAAATTCCTAAAGAAACTAAGCCAAATAGTAATGCAAAAAGCAATTTAAAGACATATTCATCATTAATCTTTGAAATATTTGATAATATTGTTGGTAATATTGTAATACTCAAACAAGCATTGTAAGCACTCCCGGGAGAATTTAACATGCTCCAATGAAAATTTTCTTTTGTTAATTGAAACATTTGATATTCTTGGTGAATATCCCAACCAGAAATATGCCAACTTCTCAATGAATACATTAGCAATAATGAAATACTCATCATAAAAATTGCCCAAGGAAAAACATGCTCGTTGAGCTTATTTCTTAAAAATGCAATAAGAAAAACATAAATTGCAATTCCTCCCAATATAATCATTGTAAGTATGTTAGGGCCATTATTGTTCAGGATTATTGTTCCTAAAATCGAGAGAACTGGGAGGATGAGGGGAGTGATAAAGAAAATTCTGTTTAATGTATCTAGTTTTGGTAATTTTGGTTTGTAGTTTAAGTCAGAATTTCTTTTATATGCTATGAAAGTAAAAATTAAAAGAAAAATATCAAAGCTGACAAGTAGGGAAACTAATGACAAGGGTTTATCAATCCCAACTAAAGGAAAAGTCGAATTGATGAATAATCCTCCAAACATTAAAAAAGCAATACTTAAGCCAATCGAATAAACAAAATATTCCCAGAACCCAATTTTTCTGACTTTGAGCATTAGCATGATTAACAAACCAGGAATAGTTATTAGAAAGATGAAAGAAAAAATTACTCTAAGATAGAGGTATTGAATATCAAAAAAGACTAAAAGATTTACAATTAGTCCAAAGATTAAAATTCCAAAAAAAATTTTATTCTTTGTTATGTACATTTTTTAATTTCCTACCCTTTTTTCTTCTTAACACATTTTATGAACATGTCCGAGAGAAAACCATATCCTACTTCTCTAACTTTGATTGTTGATATCTTTTTTGTTGGTTCCATTTTTTTAGAAAAAATAATTCTTTTAAAATACCAAAACCAAAAATCAAATTTATGAAGACAACTTTCAATGGCTGTCTTTTAATATTTTTTATTATTGGAATAAGTATAAATAAAGTATAATACGGCCAGAAGAATCTTAAGAGAAAAAATAATATATAATGAATAAATCAGTATAGTGATGTCATAGCCAAATAAATTTTTCCATCTGTGTGGATGTTTTTTATATAACCTTGTGCGTCCCTCTCCATACCTGAAAGTTCTTTTGATTGCGTATACCGGATTATCCGGACGGCAATTCCGAAGGCATCCGGACATTAAACCGGTAACATCCGGACACCTTATCGATTCAATTTTTATTAACATTATTCTTAATCAATAATTATCATTTAGTTTATATTAAATTGAAAGACCTGAAAGAATTCAATCTAAAAAGCTTTACTCTTTTTTCCAATAAGGTTTTATACTATTGTATACTCATAGTGACTGTTCGGCAACACCTTTTTAACCTATCACTTATTAGATTGCCTGAATAATCTTTTTTGCCATCACCTCCCGCATAGATCTTTTTGAGTCCAGAGGCAGAATATAGGCATTGTGGATTATCCGGTCCATTATGGCATCTGCTGTGGCAGGATCAGGGAACAAGTCATGCCAATGTATATGGGGAATCTGTCCGGAAAGTATGGTGGATGATCTGTTATACCTGCTTTCTGCAATCTCAAGGATATCCCTACTTTCCTCTAAGGTGTATGATTTAAGGCCTATGTCATCTAATATCAGAAGCCTTACTTTTTTCAACTTATTCATAAATTGAGTATAGCAATTTTCGTTTTTTGCGGCTTGAATTTCAAGCAGGAGTTCCGGTATCCTGTAGTATCTGACAGTATAACCATAACGACAGGCATTGTTCCCGAAGGCACAGGCCAAAAAGGATTTACCGCATCCTGTTTTACCCGAAATAATGATATTAAGTTTCTGTTCGATGAAGGTACAGCCAGAGAGTGTCCGGATGGTTTTTTTATCTATCTTTCGGTTTTGAGTATAGTCAATATCTTCGATACAGGCATTTAGGGCCAGACAGGCCTTATAGAGGAGTCGCTTAATTCTGGCGTTTTTTCGGTGTAACCACTCTTTTTCAACCATAATAGCCAGTCTTTCCTCAAAGGAGAGCTCTCTTAGGGCAGGGTCAACAAACATCTGGGCCATGACCTTAAGTTTCATACTTCTAAGTTTTTCTACAGTAGGATTGTTAAGCATGGATACCACCTCCCACATAAGCCCTGCTTCCTCTAATATTTTCATGCTGTATGATTTTATCGTCCTCTTTCTTTTGTAATTTGGAAACAACCTGTTTTAAGATGAGGTTAAAGTATTTGTAAGAGCAGATATTTTTATCCAGGGCTTCCCTGCTGGCAGTTTCCATTATCTCCAGCGGATAGGTTTTACTAAGGCGCATGATACCCATGCAGGCCCTATAGCTCTGGACCGGGTATTCCCGGCTCTTAAGGACCTTTTTTATGAGTTCCCGGGTGTTGGGGCCGGTTTTTGCTGCCCATAAGAGGAAACGGTCGGAACTCCACCCGTAGACCGCCCTGTGTTCATCAGGCATATGTTCTTCCAGGGTTTCATACCTTTTAGATCTGTTGTAGTTTCTGGGATATGCGGCCACCCGCTTGTGACCTACATACACCTCTATGGTTTTAGAAGTTGCCCGTATTTGACAGGGGCGGTTGACATAGGAATAATGAACACTGTAAAAGAAATTGTCATAATCCACATGATAATTAAAGGCAACTTTTGTCTCCTTCCATTGGGCATATTCATATTTGCTTAAAGGTAAGGCCTGTAAGCAGGGTTTGTCAATCTTTTCAAAGGCAGCCTTTCTATTGCCTTCCATCTTTTGAAAAGGCCGATGAATAAATTTCTCAAGTTCTTCAGATATCGCCTGGTTG
>Ga0315533_1001381_pt1 | contig 18579 bp, 15 predicted proteins | sample SalMarSW160130MG_FD_203081 | JGI IMG/M metagenome (GOLD analysis project Ga0315533, IMG submission 203081) | Salt marsh sediment microbial communities from the Plum Island Ecosystem LTER, Massachusetts, United States - Salt Marsh Sediment SW1601-30 ... | reverse complement strand
GGTGTGCGAGGCAAGTATGCCAAGCGGTTCAAACAGGGAACGAACTTGGTCCTGCTCTCCCCGGATGTTGCCGAGTATTTTCCCGACGAACGATCGGTGAATGCTGCGCTGAGGTCTCTGGTCGGCATTGCCAAGGCTAAGCTGCGCCACGCGAATTAATCCGTAGATAGGTTCGACAGGCTCACTACAAGTAAGACACCAGCGAACAGAATCGCCATCACGTGCATAATTCAGTGGTGCAGAAGGTGGGCAGTGAAGAGAATGGGAAGGTATATAATGAAGTTTATTACACAGGCGTCTTATACGGTTCGGAAACCAAAGTTCTACATCTTATGCGGATCAATCTAATTATTATTATGCAATGGGGAAGAAAAAAGGGGCAATCTGAGTCAATTGTTTCTTTCCTGTGCGAACATTCCGATATTTCGAAGCATCCGTATAGTGTATGGTGCGCAAGAAAGGAGCGACACTATGAGTGTGGGAAGCCAAGTAGCAGACGCAATGAGAAAACTCTCGGAGCACCGCTTCGAAGACGCGGTTATAGCTGCGAGTGTTGCACTGTCGGCAACTGCACGGCTGGAATATCCGACAGATGGGGATAAGCCGGCGTGCCGCAAGTTCTTGGAGCAGAACCTCCCCATCATCAGCAAAATCGGTTGGGTATCGTTCGGTGTCTCGCAACCCATCAACTTCAGGTATCGACGGCTCGATTCCAAAGCTCCCGGCATAGCTGTACGAACGATGCCGGAAATGCTGTATGATGTCGTGCGGTGCACGGCGGTTCATGAGGCAAGACTTCCCGACAACCTACGGTTTACGAAGCGGTCCGTGATTCAGACGGGGCTCGACGGAGAACTCGTGTTACCTATCGATGTAATTTACGGACTGCTGATCGCCGTTGTAGCTTCGCCGAAGAATGCCGATGATCAAGTCGAGGGAGATCCGGTGTTTTCGTTCGGGTGTAAGAGCATCCGGATCAATGAGTTATGGGGAGATCGCGGCAAGATTGCAGCGTTCATCGGAATAGAGTGACGCCAGCCTTCACGGGAGATAAGCGAACAGAAAAAGGGTCGGGAGTCGATTTCAGATAAATAACATCGCCTAACCAACGTATGCAGTTGACTGGGCCAACACGGCGACCTTCCGTGCTTCAACGTCCACTCAACCAGCCCGGCAACTGATCCTGAACGTTAGCGGTTTTGCCTAAAATGTTAGGTAGTGATAATATCGCACCTATCCCGCAGCAGGTTTGATTAGTTTAGGATTTAGGATTTAGTGTTTAGGATTTTTTACTTCCTTGCTTCTATTTTTCTGTTGATAAGTGTAGCGGTGACAGCCGCTGAAAAACCATTGTCAATATTAACCACGGTGACGCCGGAAGCGCAGCTATTGAGCATGGTCAAAAGTGCCGATAGTCCCTCGAAGCTGGAGCCGTAGCCAACACTTGTCGGCACAGCTATTACAGGACAACTAACTAAGCCGCCGACGACGCTTGCTAACGCTCCTTCCATCCCTGCTACCACGATAATGACGTTGGCCTTTTGCAGTTTCACCAAATGTCCAAACAATCTATGAATGCCCGCAACGCCAACATCGCAAATCAGCTCCGTTCTCTGGCCCATAATCTCGGCAGTTACTTTTGCTTCAGATGCTACCGGCAAATCGGCTGTCCCGGCTGTTACTATCGGTAGGATACTTTTAGAGGCAGGCAGCCTTTTCTGCTCAAGTACAATTGCCCTGGCCAATTTTTCGTAGCGAGCTTTAGGGAATTTCTTTGTTTCAGCCAAAGCTTTGAAGATCTGCGGTTCAGCTCTGGTTGCTAAGACATTATTACCTTTTGCAGCGAGGCTTTCGAAGATTTTAATTATTTGCTCGGCAGTTTTACCAGGACAGTAGATGACCTCTGGAAAGCCGCGGCGAATCTGGCGATGATGGTCGACACAAGCAAAACCCAAATCCTCAAACGGCAGATGCCGAAGCTTCTCCACCGCCTGCTCGATACCAATTTTACCGGCCTTAACCTGCCTTAATAATCTTTTTAACTGTTCAGCCTGAATATCTCGTCCCTCGTCTTTCGTCTCTTGTCCCTCGTTCATCCTGTTGCTTTTGGCTCAAGGGTTAAATCCGCAAAGAGCTTAGCCTTAAATTTATGATAGCCTAAAGAGGCTACCATAACCGCGTTGTCTGTACAATATTTTTTTGGTGCGACCAAGAGCTTTAATGGTGGCTTTGCGGTATCGCACATTTTCTGTAGGGATTCTCTAAGTTCATTGTTGGCTGCAACTCCGCCGCCGAGTAAGATAGTCTTTGCGCCGATTTTTTTAGCGGCTCGTTGTGTTTTTTTCACGAGAACATCAACCACCGCTGCTTGAAATGACGCAGCGATATCGGCTATCTCCTGCTCACTCATCGAATCAACTTTGTCTTCGCCTTTCATATCCTGGCCGCGACAATAGTATAACACAGCCGTTTTGATGCCGCTGAAGGAAAAATCCAGCGAATCTCGTCCGAGCATTGAGCGGGGGAACTTGATTGCGTTTGGATTTCCGTTCTTCGCTGTTTTTTCGATGCTGGGTCCGCCGGGGTAGGGCAGTTTCAGGATGTTTGCAACCTTATCGAAGGCCTCACCGGCTGCATCGTCTATAGTGGAGCCTAACAGTTTTGGTTCCAAAGGCGAATGGTAATCGTAAAGACAAGTATGTCCCCCCGATACAACAAGAGCAACAGCGGGAAGTCCGCAGGACACCTGACGGTGCTGCAAATCTTCCTCCGAAAGCATGGCTGATTGTAGGTGTGCGTGCAAATGATTGATTGCTATTAATGGCTTGCCCCATGCAAGGCTAAGCGTTTTGGCGGCGGTGACGCCGACAATTAATGCGATAGTAAGGCCGGGCTGATTAGCGACAGCTATTGCATCAATATCGTCCTTGCTAACACCGGCTTGTTCCATCGCCTTAGCTATGACCGGATATATTTTTTCAATGTGCGCACGGGAGGCAATCTCAGGGACAACGCCGCCGTATTTTTCGTGCAGCTTGGTTTGCGAAGCCACTATTGAAGATTTGACAATTCGTCCGTCGGCTACAACCGCAGCGGCAGTTTCATCGCAACTGGTCTCGATGCCTAAGATATTTATGGCTTTTATCTGCACAGGTGCAGATGTTAGCGAAAGAAGGGCCAAAAGTAAAGAAATAGCTGCATAGGCGGTGTATCCGCGAAAAGTATGTTTTTTTATTGTGGCGTTGGACGGACCTGGGACTTACTCCAAAGTTCAAAAAATTACCTTTTTTAAACCTGTTTAGTCCGAAAATAACTTTACAGGAAAAACTGTTTTTAGGGTGGATTTTATTTATTTGATAGCTCTTATAAAAGCACTTAAGCAGACCTATCAATTCGACCGAAATATTATATACAAAAATTGTGCATACTATCCGGAAATTATGAAAACTATGTGGGTATAAATCCACAATACTACATAAGGGAGAAAAGCAAATGCCGTCGGTAAAAACCAAAGAGAAAAAAAGCATGAAGATGCCGGAAGTAAAACAAAAAGCTAAAGCCCTCGGTATAACATCTGGGAAAATGAATAAGCTTGAGCTTATCCATGCTATCCAGATGTCCGAAGGGTACAGGCCCTGCTTCGGGACCTCGAACGGTCAATGTGTATATACAGATTGCTGCTTTCTTGAGGATTGCCTTAAGATCAGAGTTTGAAACCGGCTTATTCCGGCGCGCATAGGTTTCATGGATATACTATGTTCTCTGGCATACTGCTGAAGTAGACAGTACGCACATCGTATCCTTCTAATGGCCCTCCTACCATATTTTAGATAATCTTCTTTCTTGCTTCTTGACCTTCGTGCGTGTATTCTAATCTTGACTGTCGTAAGACAAGTTTGCAATTATTGGTTTATAGCGAGAGAGGTCTTTGTTGGTGACAAGCGAGAATATAGATGTCTGTCAAAAAGTAAGGAGAAAACGTATGAGTAAGTCGAAAGTGCATATAATGACCTGCTTAATTTTGTTAATGACTTCAATAATCGCGGCACGAGAGATGCCCCCTTTAATTGAGTATGAGTTCGTTTGGTCGGATGAGTTTAATAAAGACGGCCAGCCGGACCCGAATAATTGGACATACGAAAACGGCTTCGTACGGAATGAAGAGCTTCAATGGTACCAGCCGGATAATGCTCGATGCGAATATGGTCTGCTTATTATTGAAGGTCGACGCGAACGCAAAGAAAATCCTAATTACAGGCCGGGTAGCAACAACTGGAAGGAAAGCAGAGAATATGCAGAGTACACATCTTCAAGCCTGACGACGAGACATCTGCATAGCTGGATGTACGGCCGTTTCGAGATGCGAGGCCGAATCGATACCCGCCTAGGCCTTTGGCCTGCCTTCTGGGCGTTGGGTGTTCAAGGCGAGTGGCCGAGTTGCGGCGAGATTGATATTATGGAGTACTACCGGGGAATGCTTTTGGCGAATGCAGCCTGGGGCACAGAGAAGCGATGGGTGCCCAAGTGGGACGATGTTAAAAAGCCCATTACCGACTTTAATGATCCTAATTGGTCCGCGAAGTTCCACGTATGGCGAATGGACTGGGATGAGGACAGCATTAAGCTCTATGTTGATGATGAGCTTTTGAACACGGTTGACCTCAAGGAGACGGTTAACTCGGATGGTAAGAATCCATTTCGTCAAGCGCACTACATAATCGTCAATCTCGCCATCGGCGGAACAGTAGGCGGCGACCCATCGAATACGGAGTTTCCAGCCAAATACGAAATTGACTATATTCGTATCTATAAAAAGAAAACAAGACCAATCGCTCCTTAGGCTATAGTAAAGTGGGATCGAAGGTCAGGAAATCGAAGCCAGATTGATAGAGTCGATTTATAATGAAATAAAGAGCAATAGCGCCATAAGGAAACCCTCGGCGTAAAGCCGAGGGCTAAACATTAACAGTGGATGAAAATAATGCTCGGATACATGCTTACGTGGACAACTTATGGAACCTGGCTTCAGGGCGACGATAGGGGCTATGTATCAAATGGAAAGATTTTAAATGCCAATCCGGCGCTACGGACCGCCAACGCGCAGAGATTAAAAAATCCCATTACTTTTCTGACGCGTGAACAGTTTGAGGTAGTACATAAGGCTATTCTTGACGAAGCGAAGATTTTAGGACAGGAAATATTAGCTGCTGCTGCTTGCTCTGACCACGTCCATCTTGTTGCAAAGGTGGTTGGATACTCGATGGAAGAAGTTGTCAGACATTATAAAAACGCGGCAAGGATTGCCCTGCAATCGAATGGATTTGTCGGCAAATTGTGGACAAAGGGTTTTGACAAACGTTTCTGTTTCACCGAGCAGGATTTGCAATCGCGTATTGTATATGTCAAAAAACATAAATCAGTTTAGCCCTCGACTTTATGTCGAGGGTCTCGCTGTATTAATTAGTGACAAACATTGCGAAGGAATACCGATAAATGAACCTTGGCGTGACGCGGAAAAAGCAGGAAGAGCTTGAGGCCAGAATGGCAGCACTGGGACTGCGCGAAGAGGATTTTCAAGAGTCATTCATTCGCTCATCAGGGCCGGGCGGACAAAGGGTGAATAAGACTTCCAGTTGTGCTTATTTAAAGCATCTGCCAACAGGGCTGGAAGTGAAAATGCAGCGGGAACGCTCGCAAGCCTTAAATCGGTATTATGCGCGGAAGCGATTATGTGAGCTGCTGGAACAGGAGAAATTGGGCAGTAAAAGTCCGGCGGCATTAAAGGCAGAAAAGATTCACAAACAGAAACAGCGGCGTACACGCCGAAGCAGAAAAAAATTGAGAGGGATTATCGAATGAAATGTGCCAGCTTAAAACAATGCATTATATATCTCATTGTCATATTCCTAATCTACAGTAACACATCGGCGCAATTCATTGATGACTTTAATGAAGCTTCTATCACTAAAGACCCACGTGCCATTGATGGCTGGGCGTTCTTTACGGGTGATGGAAAAGCAATGATGGATTTCCAGCAGGGCGATGGTTTTGCTTCAATTCTTGTGGATGCTACAAAAGATAAGCGCAACATCTGGTGGGCACTTATCAAACGGCGAGTATCATCTGACTTCAACCTGGGCCTCCTGAAGAAGCCTGGCTATGAGCTTCGCATTGAAGCGCGAATCCGCGTCAGTCATGCGCCACGCAGGGTGAACCTAAGTTTAAATACTCAAAAGACCGTGGATTTCCATACACATCTGATGGAATTCGATATTCCCGACACGACGAGCTGGCATACAATCAGTATGACCACCCATGATTTCGAGGCTGAGCCGGGGGACATGGTCTTCGGGCAGCTCGCCCTTATGGATTGGGGATTGGGCAAATACCGCGTGGATGTGGATTACATGAAGGTGGACATTGTAAATGCAGCTTTACCTGTGGCAGAGCTAGCCGGGCCGGACAAAGGCGTTCAGGTGCCATACCATCCGCCAATTCCAGACCCGAATACATTTACGAAGAAAATCAAAGTTGTTCAGGACTGTATTATCGATGTTCAATATCCTGATATGAATTTTAACGATTGGTTCGCCCAGGATGAAGCGGGCAAGGTGAATCTATTGACTGTCAGTGGAGCTCAGTTTGTAGTTATGCGCTGGGATTTCAGTGCGTTTGCCGGAAGACAGGTGGCAGGACTCGGCCTATTGGAATTGACGACCCATTCGGTGCAGCGATGCGCTGAGGATATAAAGGATTTCGGTCAGGTAAGGATTGTCGAGATATTAGGTGGAGAGCCAAACTGGAACCAGGAGACTGTCACTTACAACAGCCTGTGCCAGGGACAGGCCATAGATAGCGTATTGAATTCCCAGATGATTATCGATATTGGTGTGGCCGAAGGGCGTGACAGCAAAACACTAATCACAATCTCCAAGCCTGTGCTTGACCGCATGATTGAAGGGAAAACCTTAGGCTTAGCTATTCGGCCACTTGGTGCTATAAATGCCTCTTTTTACGCAATGGAAAACGAAAGTGGAAAATTCAGCCCCAGACTGCATTTTAATTTGCAGAAGTGAAGCTCCACGGCTTTACAGCCGTGGCATCCTCACATACTTCGGCGAAACCCGCCGAAGCATAACCTCCTTCGCCAAGGCTACGGAGGATTACCCTTTTCGCATTCATCCACGGGTTTACACCCGTGGCTTTCTGCGAAGGCGGGTAAAAAAGCATATCAACTTTTTTTCAAAGTGTATCCGTTAAGTTTTCTGTCCACTTTAATTTGTGTTACCCAAATGGTTGTGCTGATGTGACAGGAAATGATGCTTGACTTTTAGGCATATAGTCTTTTTGATTAATCGAAAAGACTATGAGCATTTTGTTGCAGTATCTCTCAGGGAAATTTGGGAATTATAGATGTTTTATAGCTTTTAGCTGGAGCTTGGCAAACTTATAGCAAGCCATGCTTGCACATCCTGTTAATTACATACATCGGGGGACACTTTTATTCTATGAATCTATTGGTTGTTTTGTATTTGTAATCCTGATTATTGCTCGCATCCATAACCAGCCCAGAAAGCGGTTTAGTGCATAGTTGTTATGCTGCTAACAGCAGTGTCAGGGTCATGTATATTGCAACGCTTATCGAGTCATTTGCTGTTGTCACTAATGGTCCCGAGCTTATAGCAGGATCTATGCCGACTCGGCGGAATAAAAACGGCAGGAATAAGCCGAGTGTCGTGGCGACCATTATAGCCGTAAACATCGCCGTCCCAAACGCGAATACGAGCCGGGCAGGTTCTATATTAACAATTGATCCCTTCGAGTTAAGCAAGATTCTGCAGGCCACACCACCTAAGATGCCGCAGCTAAGCGCCACCAATAGTGCGATTCTCACTTCACGTGTGACAACCTGGCCTAATTTTAACGCCGCTAAGTGTCCCGTAGCTAAGCCGCTAACAACGATTGCTGAGGTTTGCAGGCCCGCGTTTCCGCTGATTGCGGCAATCATAGGGACAAATGCCGTCGCCGCCACATAGACAAGAGGATCCTTGCTTTTGAAAAACATCATAACCATCGCTGTTATTCCGGTGCCGATCAGACACGGCAGCAGAAAGGTCATTCTGATGCGAGCTGCGTGGAATACCGATACATTGTCCAGCTCATCGGCGTCGGTACCGGCTATTGTATAGAGGTCTTCCGCAGCTTCTTCTTCTGCGACCTCGATGACTCGGTCGGCGGTGATTCGGCCGATGAGCCGATGGTTTTTGTCCAAAACAGGCACAACAATCAGGTCGTTTTTGCTGAAGATATTGCGGACTTCTTCCTGGTCGGCGTCCGCATTGACGTAGATTGTATCGGAGTCTATTAAGTCCTTGATCTTGGTGTTTTCCGGCCGGGTCAAAAGAAGCCGAATGCGAACATCGCCGAGAAACCGCACGTTTTTGTTTACGACATAAACCGAGTAGAAATCTTCATCAATTTCGGCGGCTCTGATTTTGTTGATGGCTTCAGCGATAGTTGCATCTTCTTGCACGCTTATTACGATCGGGTCCATAATGCCGCCGGCTGAGTCTTCGGAGTAGCTCATCAGTTTTCTTATCTCTGCTGAGTCGGCTGGTGCCAGACTGTTGAAAACCTTTTCGCTTATTTCGTCCGGCATCTCCGCGAGCAGGTCGGCTGCATCGTCATAGTCAAGTTCTGAAACGAGTGCATTAATTTCATTGTCTTTAAGCAAGTGAAACAGTTCAGCTCGGGTGGCTTCGTCAACCTTTTCCAGAACCTCAGCCGAGGTTGATTTGTCCAGCACATCGAAGATAGCCCTTTTTTGCTCATTGTCCACAAGCTCAACAACTTCAGCGATATCGCTGCTTCGCTGGTCGTGGAGCAGTTCACGCAGAGCAGACATATCTCCGGCTTCAAGTAAAAGCTTTATCTGCGGCAATAATTGTTTTTGTTTGTCTGACATCTGATTTTTTTGCTATAGCAAACAAGTAAATTTATACGTTCACTGATTAAAGTATCTGAATTTTTTCGGTTAGGCAATGTTTTTCTGTGTTCGTTTTAAGAGAAATAAGCGAGTTTGGAGTGCCCAAGATTTCTTGAAAAGTGTGGTTTTATAGGGGTAAAAAACCGACAACAGATTATAATTAACGAGCAGTCATTTACGGATAGAAGTCACGCCGGGTTTTGTACTGCGATACTCAATTTGAAATGATTAGCGGTTATATGTAAAATGTTCTTGGCTTTTGGGACTTTTTAGTGTAAAATTATGATAACGGACAGGATGTGAGCTAAGATGCGAAGGTGCTATTTTTGTGAGGGTTATATGATGAGAAGTCTGGTTTTTAGCGCCTTAACTATATGTGCGATAATGACCTACGTGAGTTTTTCTGCTCCTGAACCGGCTATTGTGCCAAATCCGGGAGAATGGACGGTCGATGTAACATTCAGCCATCCCCAGCAGATTGTATTACAGCCGGACGCTCTCGGCACGCCGAAAAGATTCTGGTATATAATATTAACACTGGTCAACAATACAAATCAGGATATCGATTTCTACTCCCAATGCGACCTTATGACGGACACCTTTGAGATTATACCGGCTGGCAGGAATGTCTCACCGGTGGTTTTCGAGCTGTTAAAAACGCGTCATAAGAGCAGGTATCCGTTCCTTGAGCCTTTACAAAAGGCCGGCAACAAGATTCTCCAGGGCGAAGACAACGCCAAGGACATCGTTGTTATTTGGCCTGATTTTGATGCGCAAGCCAATAATTTACAAGTATTTATAAGCGGCCTGAGCAATGAGACGGTAGCCATCGACCATCCGGTGGAAAAGGATGAAATGGGCAGGCCCATCCAGGTTTATCTGAGAAAGACCCTGGAGTTGAATTACAGCCTGCGAAGCGATCCGGCTGTAAGGTCCGATTCCGACATAGCTTATAAAGGCAAACGCTGGATCATGCGATAGTTTTTTTGTTTGCCCCCTCTGCGGCGAGCCAAACACGTCCTGCATTTTGTATATCAAACATCCGAAATGCGCTGGTAAAATACTGCAAGCTATAGGAGCGTTAGCAATGTTGGATAGCGGCCTTTACATTGCTGTCTTTTATTTACCCAAAGCGCAGAATGTTTGCGTTGGCAAGCTGGGACAGTTTCATTTTAAAAAGGGAGTGTATTTCTATATGGGAAGTGCCCAGAGGAATCTGTCGGCCAGGCTCAAACATCACAGCGATAAGAAAAAATCCATGAGATGGCATATTGATTATCTTTCCTCTAAAGCGAGGATGCTCGGGGCTATTACAATTCCTGGACCACGTAGACATGAATGCGAATTAGCAAAACAGCTCAGTAAGATGTTTGAAGTGCCTGTACTTGGCTTTGGTGCTTCTGATTGTCGCTGCAGCGGGCATCTATTTTATGCACCTGAGGTTACCTGGGAATAAATCAAATTAAGCTTGCGATGAATAGGCGAAGACACAGAATGCCTTAGTTTAACGCTTCACGCGAAAAATATGTTTTCATGGTTTTTGGGTATATGGTAGTAGAACTACTACGAAGGATTAACAGGAATCTAAATTCCATTTATCCAATTACGAGTATCAAGCATCAAGTATCGAGTATCAATCACTATTAACCAATCACAAATTAACCAATTACCACTATACTATTTTTTTCATTTCTTGGCGGAAACAATCTGGCCACAGAGAGTAAAAGCATTTCTGATTTATGACTTTTCCTCCGACTTGTCTGCCCACGAACTCTTTTGACGGGGATCTGCCATTTCTTTTTGCGAATTTTGCCGTTGAAAAAGGACTCGTTTTGGATAAAATTGGGGAGCAAGAAAAATAAATAAAATTCAAAAATAGATATCTAACTATAGGGCAAGACAATGCCAATAAGTCTTAATGAAATAAGAAGCAGGGCCTTGCAATTCTCTAAGGAATGGAAAGATGCAAATAACGAAAAAGCCGAAGCTCAAACCTTCTGGAATGAATTTTTTGAGGTTTTCGGCATAACAAGAAGGCGTGTTGCCAGTTTTGAGGTTCCAGCGAAAAAAACTGATGGACAAGGGGGCTTCATTGATATGCTCTGGAAAGGCAATTGCCTTATAGAGCATAAATCGCGCGGAAAAGACTTAGACCGTGCCTGCCGTCAGGCTTTTGATTATTTCCCAGGAATCAAAGAAGAAGATTTACCTAAATATGTTATTGTTTCTGATTTTGCCCGTTTACGAGTATACAATCTTGATGAAGGGACTCATATTGAGTTTAAGTTAAAAGACCTTGCCCATAATATACACCATTTTGGTTTTATCTCCGGATACCAAAAAACAACTTACAAAGAAGAAGATCCTGTTAATATTGAAGCTGCCCTTCGTATGGGCAAACTCCATGATCTGCTAAAAGAAATTGGCTATGAGGGTCATCATCTTGAAATTTATCTAGTACGGCTTTTATTCTGTTTGTTTGCTGACGATACCAGTATTTTTGAAAAGGATTGTTTTCGTCAATATATCGAACAGCGAACAAATGAAGACGGCAGCGATTTAGCTAATCATTTGGCCGAGCTTTTTCAAGTACTAAATACTCCGGAAAATAAGCGTCTTAGAACGCTTGACGAATCACTGGCACAATTCCCTTACGTAAACGGTAAACTATTCGATGAAACTCTACCAATAGCGGCATTTAATAAAGATATGCGGCAATTATTGATAAAATGCTGCTATATGGATTGGAGTAAAATATCACCGGCTATTTTCGGTTCACTTTTTCAATCTGTAATGGACCCAAAAAAAAGGCGAAATATCGGGGCACATTATACATCCGAAAAAAATATCCTTAAACTTATAAAGCCGCTTTTTCTTGATGAATTACAAGCTGAATATGAAGTAATCAAAAGCAACCCCTATAAACTTAAAGAATTTCATAAAAAGCTTTCGACACTTAAATTTTTCGATCCTGCCTGCGGTTGCGGGAATTTCTTAGTTATCTCTTATAGAGAATTGCGATTGCTTGAAATTGATATATTAAGGGCATTACTAAAAAAAGGCGAAAAGTTTCTCGATATTCACACTCAGGTCTGGATTGATGTCGATCAATTCTACGGGATTGAAATTGAAGAATTTCCCGCCCGTATAGCCGAAGTTGCTTTATGGCTCATCGACCATCAAATGAATATGATAATCTCCGAAGAATTCGGCCAGTATTTTGTTCGTCTGCCTTTAAAAAAATCGCCTAATATAGCGAATGTTAATGCTCTCCGCGTCGATTGGAAAGAAATAATCTCTCCGAAAAAACTTTCTTATATCTTAGGTAATCCACCTTTTGGTGGTGCTCGGTTAATGAATAAGATTCAGAAAAGTGAAATCGTGGATACGTTTTCTAATATCAAAGGGGCAAGTAATCTTGATTATGTAAGCGCTTGGTATCAAAAAGCCGCTTCATATATTCAAGGCAATAACGATATTAAGGTCGCATTTGTTTCGACAAATTCAATTACTCAAGGTGAGCAGGTTGGAATTTTGTGGAAGCATTTATTTAATAGCTTCGGAATTAAAATCAATTTTGCCCATAGAACTTTTAAGTGGAGCAATGAAGCTCGCGGACAGGCAGGGGTGTTTGTTGTGATTATTGGTTTCTCTAACATCGAATTTAGAAACAAGGTTATATGGGATTACGAAACTCCCATTTCCGAAGCTCACGAAATCAACGCAAAAAATATAAATCCTTATCTTGTCGATGCTGCTGATATATTTATTGAAAGCCGCAGAAAGCCTTTATGCAATGTTCCAGAAATCTCTTTTGGTAATATGCCTAACGAGGGCGGCTATTTCTTATTAGACGATGAAGAAAAGCAAAAAATAATTTCTGACTTTCCATGTTCGGCAAAATATATCAAACCATTATTAAGTGCGGACCAATTTATAAACGGTGAAAATAGATGGTGCATTTGGCTTTTGAATGCCGACCCCGCAGAGGTCAATCAATGCGCCGGAATCAAACATCGAATTAACCTTGTTAAACAAATGCGAGAAAACAGCAAAAGGGACGCAACCAGAAAGTTGGCTGAAATCCCCAGCTTATTTGGTGAGATTAGACAACCAAAAAATAATTATATTCTTATCCCAAGACATTCTTCGGAAAGGCGAAAATATGTTCCTATGGGATTCTTTACGCCGGACTTTATTGTAAGCGATAGTTGCCTTGCCGTTGATGATGCTAAATTATATCACTTCGGAATATTGACATCTGTAATGCACATGATATGGATGAAATATATTTGCGGCAGAATTAAAAGTGATTTCAGATATTCTAATTTGCTCGTTTATAACAATTTCCCATGGCCCAAAAAACCAAGCAAAAAGAATATTGAGGACGTAGAAGAAAAAACGCAGAAAATACTATATGTTCGTGCAAAATTTCCCAATAGTAGTCTTGCAGACCTTTATGATCCGCTGACTATGCCTTTGGAATTATTAAAAGCTCATGGAGAGCTTGATAAAGCCGTTGACCTTTGTTACCGTCCACATACATTTACAACCGAAAGCAACCGGATAGAGTATCTTTTTGGTCTTTATAACGAATATACTACACCACTGACTGCGAAGAAAAAGAAGAAAAAGCGATAACAAGAAGTCAAATAGGATATGCTTGAAATCCTTCTTCTGCAACTGTTCTCTAAACACTACACGCTCTACAGAACAACAGTAATAGAATTACTCGGTATTGATTCCCCCAATGAATTTCACTTGAAAATTAAGCCGTTTTTGGATTTCTTGCTAATTCTTTTCTTTCACCTTCCGAAAGGCATGGCCAAGCCCATTTATGATAAACGAAAAGAAATAGTCGATACGTAAAGCGCGTACGCGCTTTACGTATGAGCAGCGTGGAGACTATCTTGAGAATCGAGTATCCAGCATCGAAGATCGAGAAAAGATTTTGCTTGTTTTTTCGCCGTTTTTGGGTATAATACCTGCTAAAAATAGAAGACAGAATACAGAATACAGTAGACAGTAGACATAAGACAAACACATCAAGAATGGGGAAGATTATTGAAGACGGAGGTTTATCAGGTTATCAGAAAATCAGGCAATGGATATCAGGACAACGGAGTTCACCCCATGAGATGGTGGCTACGCCTATCTCACGGGGTAAATCAGGGCAAAATCCACGCCCAACTTGTTCTACAATTGTCGAGAATCCTCTACAAAATGGCCTTTTTTTGCAAAACAAAGCCAATTTTCGAAAAAGTCAAATGGATATAAACTTAATTATAACAAGGAATTATGAGAAAAATAATGCACTGGACACTTGGTGAAAACAAACCCAAACAAAGCCAATCTCAAAACGGCTGCTGTCCTCAAAGCTTGGCTAAAAGGGCGGGTAATTGCCTAAGTTCGTGGATTATGTGCCGCGCGGCGGCGCGGCTGGCAGGAGAGCAGGGATGTAAGGTTTCTCTGTGAATACGGGCGGGACGGACTACCTGAATAGTCAAAATGCCCAATTTGTTCGGGCCGACAAAGTCCTTTTCCTCGTTGTCGGCAACGTACACAGCGGTTTCGGCCTTTACGTTCAGGGTCTGCAGCAGCTTTTCAAAGCCGGCTGGCGATGGTTTCCAGTAATTTCGGCCGAGCTGCTCGGTGTGAATTATGCACTTAAAATATTTTTCGATTCCAAGAGCCTGCACCTTTAACTGCTGGGCCGGCAGGAAGCCATCCGTCAGCAGAGCCAAAGTGTATTTATCGCTCAGCTCAACAAGAACGTCCCTGCTGTCGTCCGGCAGGGCGATTTTCGGAAAGTGATTACGGTACACCTTTATCAACTTCTGAATAAGGTCGTCATCATAGTCAATGCCAAGCTCATCGAGGGCGGAGTTGAATGTTTTTTTGTGATTGCTGGCTGAAAACTGCTTCCAGAGGGCAGCAAAAATATCCTGAGTAGGCGGCGCCTTAGGAAAATTAGAGATAGGTTCCGCAACAGAGGCGAAGCCGCTTCTGCAATATTCGACTTCGTCATAAAGTGTATCATCTAAATCAAAAACAACCGTTGTTATCATGCTTGTAACTGGTTATTGGAAACTGGTAACTGGTAATTACTAATCACTAATCACCAATTTCCAACTGCTGACTAGGCTCAATATTTTTGAAACATTTGTCCCCACTCGGTTTTCATAAATTTGTGGATTCTTCTCTTGCCGATTGTAGGGTACCACAAAAAGTCGTGGTATAAATTTGAGGCAAACGGCGCCCATATAACCAACGGCGAATGCAGCAATGGCTTTTCAAGAAACCTCAAAAATCCTAATCGAAGCATCTGGTCGCCCCAGATGACAAGACTTTTTTTTGTAGTAAAACCAAAATTCACATCGTCAATTGTTTCGCCGCGTATTTCTATATTATCGGGATTGCCGATTCCGAGGCCCATTTCATCGCACATACGAATATAAGGAATCTCCATAGGATTATAGCCCATCATCCTGGCTGCTACCGCGTCAATAGCAACAGAATCGGCGCTTGCGAGGATGAAGTTCTTAATTTTGGGGACCATTGTTCTCGGCCCTGCTCCGTCACCGCAGACCGTTCCGTCCATTACAGCGAAAATTCCCGGATGCAGCTCTTTCTGCATAATCATTAAGTCCACAAGAACTTCATGGATATATTTGTGTGCATAGTGTCGTACTTCTTTAAGCAGGCCGCCAAAGGCATTTTTGACCGCTCCTGTAGTCTGGGAGTGGCCGTGCGTTTTTAAGGTCGGAAGATGTATGATATTTTTCCCTATAAACATTTTTGGTATTTCAATGCCTTCGGGAAAAATCTGGTCCAGCTTCAGAAGTTTGTTTTTGAATTCATATTTAACCCAATCCGTATCAGGCAGTGATGTGAAATTAAGTCCATATTTGTCAAGTATAGGCAGCCATCTATTATTATGAGCGCCTTTGACAGGGTTGGTGACGACTGTTTTGTTTTCGACAGGCCAGAGTTTTTCTGCTGAAAAACCATCCTCAATTAGAGTCTTTACTACGCCTTCCACCTGCCAGGGCTGCGAGGAGCAAGCCGGGAAATATTTTGTCCAGGACAGGTTAAGTTTTATAAGAGTATCGTTGTCCTTGGAGATGAATTTGCCGTATTCGGCAAGGTGCATAGCTTCTCTGTAGGTGACTAAGACCGTTTCGGGAGTGGTTTTCAATACTGCTACTAATGATTTCTGGTTTTGTGAATTTTTATTCATAGGATTCTCCTATGAGAATCGATATTAAAACAAAAGTTTAGACTATACAACCGTTAATTTCCTATTGTATACTAACCCCGATTTATTGGGATGACAACAATAAAGCTACAACTTGACTATATATTGGGATGTTTCAGCAGGATATAAAATGAAAGATTACATTTTGCTAATGCGTCCCTCTCACTGGTGCAAGAACATTTTTCTTTTTGTCGGCCTGATATTTGGAGGCAAGCTTCTCGGGTCGTCTGGTGAAGTGCTCTTGGCTATCGGTAGTTCTGTTGGTGGTTTCTTCTGTTTTTCTTTGGCGGCTTCGGCTATCTATGTTCTTAACGATATAATTGATGCCCCAACAGACCGCCTGCACCCCGCAAAATGCAAAAGGCCAATTGCCACCGGCAGGGTTAGCATTGGCTCAGCCGCTTTGTTGTTCATTGTAAGTGCTATTGTTGCAGTTGTCGGCAGCTTCATTCTTGCTCATAATTTTGCACTCATCATCTTAACATATATAGTTCTGATGATTCTTTACTCGCTTGCGCTAAGAAGAGTGATGATCCTTGACTGCGTGGTAATATCAATCGGCTTTTGCCTTCGGGCGATTGCCGGAGCGGTTGTAGTGGATGTGCCTATCTCGCCTTGGCTGATTATTTGTACATTCGCTTTGAGTCTGTTTTTGGCGTTCGGAAAACGTCGCAGTGAAATAGCCATGTTAGGTGAAAACAGCGAGTCGTTTCGCAAAACTCTGGCCGGCTATACTCCAGAGCTGCTGTCACATATGCTTGACGTAACAAGCGGCCTGGCTGTGATATGCTTTTTGCTTTATGCAATGGACGACAGAACGTTTAATATCTTTGGCACTAATAATCTTGTCTATACTACGCCGTTTGTTCTGTACTGCGTATTCCGATTCAGCGCGCTAATACAACAGGGCAGATTCTCCGGTATAGTAGAGCTTATACTGCGTGATTTGCCGTTTCAAATTGGCTTTGTGCTTTGGATTATATCTTGTATTGGAATTATTTATGCTGAGAAACTCAGTCTCGTGAAGTGACTAAAGTGCCTTAAATTCTTGTCTCTCCACAGGATGCCTCACGGCAGAGCGAAGTCGAGAGAATGGATTATAACTTTTGCTCACTTTAGGCTCTTTATATTCCGCGCGGGACTACGGTGCATGGAAGATATGCCTGAGATGTTCACAAATAAACAGCTAAAGAACAACAATCAAAACCAATTAAAATTTCTCACCTTACCTTCCACAGGCCTGCTCGCGTTTCGCAAGCCACTGATAATCCTTGCTTATATAAACGCCTTTGCTGTTTCTCTGTTACTTTCTTTTTTGGTAGTAAACGAGATGCAGTTCAAACAGGCATGGCTTGATGTATATCCAAATCTGCTAATATTTGTTCTCATTGTTAAGCTGCTGGTATTCGGGCTTTTCAGGCAGTACCGTGGCTGGTGGCGTTACGTGGGCATTTCCGACCTGCTCGGGATACTACGCGCATCGCTGTTCAGTACGCTGATTATAGTAGCTTTCTGGTTTTCGGTGAGCTATATCGATTCTATTCGTCCGAATTTACCGCCGGGTATGGACAAAGTCGCTGAAGGCGTATGTGTGGCAGATATGTTTACAACGGTATTGATACTCGGCGGATTGCGGATGATAATTCGGCTGTACTATGAAGAGTTTCGCACCGTAGAAAGTGGACGATTGAAACGGTTTCTCATTGTCGGCGCAGGCAATGCAGGCGAAGCATTACTGCGTGAAATCCACCGCATGCCTGTTGCCGAATATGAGGTTATCGGTTTCATCGATGACGATCCTGCCAAGCGAGGTATAAGTATTCATGGAATATCCGTTCTCGGGACTGTTGAAAAGCTGCCCGAAATCTGCGCTGACCGCAATATCGAAGAAATCGCCATTGCGATGCCATCGGCTACGCACCAGCAGTTAAGGCGAGTCATTCAGGTTTGTGAGGGTACCAAAATCCGGTTCCGGACGGTGCCGGCAATTACCGATATTGCATCCGGCAAGTTCAAGGTTTCTCAAATTCGCGACGTCGATATCAAAGATTTGCTTGGCAGAGAAGCTGTCCAGCTCGATCTGGATTTAATAGAAGCCTTTGCAAAAGACAAAATTATTCTCGTCACCGGGGCCGGCGGTTCTATCGGCTCGGAAATGTGCAGGCAGTTATGTAAGTTTAATCCAGAATTGCTTCTGCTTGTCGAACAGGCTGAAAATCCACTTTTTTATATAGAAAAGGAGCTGCACAAGCAATATCCCCAAGTCAGCATGGAAACGATAATCTGCGATATTACCGACAAGCCGCGCGCGGAGGAAATTTTCGAGCGGTATAAA
>Ga0315533_1001380_pt1 | contig 18592 bp, 11 predicted proteins | sample SalMarSW160130MG_FD_203081 | JGI IMG/M metagenome (GOLD analysis project Ga0315533, IMG submission 203081) | Salt marsh sediment microbial communities from the Plum Island Ecosystem LTER, Massachusetts, United States - Salt Marsh Sediment SW1601-30 ... | reverse complement strand
TCACCATAACAGTCAACCCGACAGCACAGGTAAATGATCCTGCCGACCAGGTAGTATGTAACGGGTTCCCGACAACAAATGTGATCTTCAGTACTGTCAATACAGTAGGCACAACAACCTATACATGGACAAACAATGCCACCAGCATAGGTCTTGCAGCCATTGGCAGCGGAGATATTCTTTCATTCAATGCTGTCAACACCGGGACATCACCATTGGTAGCCACGATCACAGTAACACCTCATTTCGAATATGACGGCAAGACCTGCGACGGATCGCCAGAGACCTTCACGATAACAGTTAATCCTACAGCTCAGGTGAACGATCCTGCAAACCTTATCGTATGCAATACCGACATTATATCAGTAACATTCACAACAACAAATTCCGGAGGTACAACAACATATTCATGGGACAATGACGATACAAGTATTGGTCTGGCAGCCACCGGGACAAACGATATTGCATCCTTTGCTGCTGTAAATACAGGCACATTACCTGTAACCGCAACAATTATTGTTACTCCTCATTTTGAGAATGATGGAGAAACCTGCGACGGTACTGCACAAACCTTCACCATAACGGTTAACCCGACAGGTCAGGTCGATGATCCTGCCGACCAGGTGGTATGTAATGGTGCTTATACGGATGCTGTTACATTCACTACTGTAAATACCGGAGGAACAACGACCTATACATGGACAAATAATTTGCCAGGCATTGGTCTTGCAGCCGGTGGCAGCGGTAATATTTCAGCTTTTGCTGCGGTTAATTCCAGTACAGCTCCTATAATAGCCACGATTACCGTAACGCCTCACTTTACCAATGGATCTGTAACCTGTGATGGTACGCCGGAGACCTTTACAATAACGGTTAATCCGAAAGGCCAGGTTGATGATCCTGCTGATCAGGTTGTATGTAACGGTTTACCGACAACGGATGTGATTTTTACAACCGGCAATACAGGGGGAACCACAACATATACCTGGACAAATAGCATGACCAGCATAGGTCTTGCAGCAAGTGGTACAGGGAACATACTGTCATTTAACGGAATTAACACAGGCACATCACCTGTAACCGCAACAATTACTGTTACTCCTCATTTTGAGAATGATGGAGAAACCTGCGACGGTACTGCACAAACCTTCACCATAACGGTCAACCCGATAGGTCAGGTCAATGATCCTGCCGGCCAGGTTGTATGTAATGGTGCACCGACAACAACAGTAACCTTTACAACCAGTAACACCGGAGGAACAACAACCTATACCTGGATAAATGATGACACAGGTATCGGTCTGGGAGCATCCGGAACAGGCAATATTGCAGCATTTACAGCAATTAATACAGGTACAGTGCCTGTGGTAGCATCTATAGCGGTTACGCCGCATTTTACCAATGGTCTGGAAACATGTGATGGCACACCACAAACCTTTACAATAACGGTCAATCCGACTCCAGACGTAACAACATCCAGTCCGACAACAATCTGCAGCGCATCAACAACAAATATTGAACTTACAAGCAATGTTGCCGGCGCTACTTTCAGCTGGACTATTGCAGGAGTCACCGGTGGAGTTACCGGAGCAAGCGCATCAAGCGGATCAACAATTGCACAGATACTTGTAAATCCAGGAACAACACCCGGCACAGTAACATACAGGGTAATCCCAACTGCCAATTCATGTTCCGGAACACCTGTGGATATTGTTGTAACAGTAAATCCGACACCAAATGTTACTACGGTAAGTCCGACAACAATCTGCAGCGGTGAAACAACCAATATTGCACTTACGAGCAATGTTGGAGGAGCAACATTTAACTGGACGATAGGAACGATAACCGGAGGAATAACGGGAGCAACACCATCATCAGGTTCAACGATCTCACAAGCTCTTACAAATCCGGGATCTGCTTCAGGAACTGTTACATATATTGTAACACCGACAGCCAATTCATGTCCCGGGACACCTGTAAATATTATAGTAACAGTCAATCCGACTCCGGATGTGACAACAACAAGTCCGACAACAATATGCAGTGCAACAACAACTAATATTGAGCTGAACAGCGCTGTTTCAGGCACAACCTTCAGCTGGACTATCGGACCAATAACGGGAGGTATCTATGGAGCAACAGCATCTAACGGAACAACAATTGCTCAGACCCTTACTAATCCGGGTCTCACGCCGGGTACTGTTACATACAAAGTAACTCCAACAGCCAATTCATGTTCAGGCGGTGTAACCGATATAGTTGTTACAGTCAATCCAACAACAGGCCCGACTTCATTCACGACCGGAGCAATTGAAGTGTGCCAGGATGCACCGGATGAAACCTATACAGCAACTGCAACAAACAGTACATCGATACTTTATTCAGTATCACCCGCTTCTGCAGGTGTTATGAATGCAACAACAGGTGTTATGGACTGGGATCCGGCTTACTTCGGTACAGCAACTATCACTGCAACTTCCACAGGATTATGCGGAACAACAGTCGGAACTCTCTCAGTGAGGGTAAAAGAATTGCCCGCAATAGTAACATCTCCTGTGAATGCAACAACCTGCGAATTCGGAATGGTTAACTTTGATGTTACAGCATCAGGCGATGATCTTACCTATCTGTGGTATGTTGATGATAATCTGGGATCAGGATTTGTACCTGTTTCCGGAGGAGCAACATATAGCGGCGAAACAACCCGGACACTTCAGATATGGAGCGCTAACAGAAGCATGGATGGCTATAAATACCATGTTGAAGTCTCCGGCTGCCTGCCTGATGTAATATCAGGTGATGCAGTACTCACGGTAAATACTGCACCGGAACTTACACTGCATCCTTCCGACACAACAATATGTCTTGGGGATAATACAATAATGGAGGCTGATGCAACCGGAACATCTATTACATGGCAATGGTGGGTTAATAAAGGATCAGGGTTTGTAGAGGTGGTTGATGATTCAAACTTCAGCGGTGCTCTGACAAATACCCTTACAATAACCAATGCCCAGGCATCATTCAATAACTGGATCTTCAGGGCAACAGCATCAGGCGTTTGCGGCGTACCCGTTTACACCAGCTTTGCACGATTATTGGTTACCAGTCCGCCTGTCCTGGGTCTTCAGCCAACAGACAAGGAAATTTGTGAAAATAGCAATACCTCTTTCCTTGGAAACGGGTCTGGTTACCTCAATCTGACATGGCAGGTAAGTGAAAATGGAGGCACTTCATGGACAGATATCACAGATAATACTACATATTCAGGATCATCTACGAATCAACTGTCAATACTGAATGCTCCTGTTTCTATGAGTGGATATATGTATCGTCTGGGACTCGTAGGAGCCTGTACGACAGTTAATACTAACGAAGTGACACTTACAGTCAATCCAAATCCTGTTGTAGAGTTCACAGCCGACATCGATGCCTGCGGTGATGTTCCGGTAACTCTTGATGGCAATCCGACAGGCGGCACAACACCGTATGCTAAGCATAACTGGACCGGAGATGTAGGACCGTTGAACAACTATACAATTCAGTCTCCAACATTCAATTCACAGATATCCGGTACTTATAATCTTGTCTATACGGTGACTGACAGCAAAGGATGTACTGCCAGTGATAATTTGGCCGTAATAGTAGATAGTCCTAATGCAGCATTCACCCAGGATGCTTTTACAGGATGTACGCCGCTGACTGTCAGCTTCACCAAGGATATGACCGGATTGTCGAAATACTGGTGGGACTTTGATGACGGATCACCTATCGATTCTGTGAATGCCAATCCGTCACATGAGTTCATCAACTTGAATCCGGCTTCAATTGAATACTATGATGTTAAGCTGACTGTACAGTCTCCATTAGGATGCTATGATGAGTTTACATCATCGGTAACGGTTTACCCGGCTATTGATGCCGCATTTACCGCAAGCACGAATATCGTCTGCAGCGGCAGTCCGATAACCTTCACAACGGCCCCGGGTGCCAGCAAGTACTTCTGGGAGTATGGCGACGGTGCCAGCGGGTATGCACCCACTGAGACAACCACACATACTTATACAAACTTCACAGAGGATCCTCTGGTGCTCACCGTGAAGCTGACAACAACATCATTCTACAGCTGTACGGATGAGGAGACAATGACTATAACTGTTATGCCTGTGCCTCTGCCGCAGTTCAACGTGGATGATCCCTCACAGATCTATGATCCTGCAGGTAATACATTTAACTTTACTGATCAAACAAATGCAGGCAACTGGACATACCTCTGGAGGTTTGGTGACGAAGCTACCTCTACGGAACAGAATCCATCATATACCTTTACAGCTCTCGGTATCTACGACATAAAACTCGTTGTAAGCAATGCCAACTGTTCCGACAGCGTGACACACCAGGTCAGCGTTCTGCCTCTGGCGCCTGTTGCTGATTTCGATTCAATACCTTCAGGTTGTGAACCGTTGACTATCACTATCAACAATACATCTCAGAATACAGAGACACCTGGCACCTCATACAGGTGGGATTTCGGTGACGGAAGCTATTCTACGGCAGAGAATCCGGAGTACACCTACTTCGATCCTGGTGCTTATCGTATAGAATTGACCGTAACGGGTCCCGGTGGAACCTCAACCAAATCACAGGTGATAAGTGCATATACTTCACCGAGGGCATACTTCGAAGTTACACCCACCTTTGTCTTCGTGAACGATGAAAAGGTAAGATGCTTCAACCTGAGTGAATTGCATGGTGAGGATGGTGAATTTTTATGGGAGTTCGGTGATGGTGATACCTCGAAACTCAAGGAACCTTACCATAAGTATATGGAGGAGGGTGTCTTTGACATCACCCTTTGGGTATATTCAGAGAACGGCTGTTCTGACAGGTTCATTCTGACACCCGGGGTGACTGTAGAACCTGCCGGCGAGCTTCGATTCTCAACGGTCTTCCAGCCTAACCAGGAAGGTCCTATAGAGCTTACTGAGCTACCTGAGGGTGGAGTTGAAGTTGACCAGTTCTTCTATCCGCCGATCAGAGAGAAGGTAATCAACTACAAGCTGCAGATCTTCAACAGGCTCGGAGTGCTGATATTTGAAAGCCATGACATCAATAAACCGTGGAACGGATACTACAAAGGTGAGCTTTGTCCGCAGGGAGTCTATGTATGGTATGTGGAAGGCAAATATGCCAATGGTAAACCCTTCAGGAAGGTAGGTGATATAACGTTGTTGCATTAGCATGTACTCACCCCCTCAGCCCCCCTCTCTGCTTGCGCAAAGAGGTGGGAGTAAAGAGGTGATAATTAAAAGGTAATACATAATAGAGAGCCCGTCTGACAAGGCGGGTTTTTTTATTCAGATCCCCTCCTGCTTTGCTCACCGAAGTCCCGAGTCATCGGGACGAAGGTGAGGAATCTCCTTCTGATATTCAGGATGCCTTTATAGTCTCCAACTTATCTCAATATATTGTTAAAATTTTCGCAATAAACAACTTCAATCCGTATAAAAAGTATTAAACAGATAAAACTCAGTTGCCATAATGACCTGATAGTCAGCGGTGTTTAAAAAGTTATTAACAAAATCAAAAAAAATTTGATTTTTTGATTTCTATAAAAATTGAATTGTTTAATATTGTAATAACAAAGTCTATGATCTGTAAAAAATCAGACCTCATTTCGAAAATAATCTGATGTCTGATTAAAGTATTAACTACTGTTTGAGAAACATGGAAACATGTCTAATCAAATATAATCCAAGTGGAATTAGTTTTATGTCTAACCTTAAAATTTTATTATTATGAAAAAGTTTGCTTTCCTCGTGCTTTTAATGTGCTTTATTATGATTTCTTGTAACAAGACAGAGTATCAAGAAAATCAAATCCAAAGAGATTTGCTAATTGAGCAAGTATCCAAAATCGTTAATTTAAGCATTATTCCTAGTAATCCAGATGACTTCTTAGTAACAAATTGTAATAATCCATATGATGTAGCTGGAATTATTACAAGTAAAGTTACTTATGATATTCTAACACAAGTTAGAGGGGGGAAAAATAATGCTAGTTTGCTGAAAAATGAATTTATTAATAAAATTTCTCGAGATTTATCAGCATCAAATTTATATCCAGACTCTTTGGATTATAATAATGTTGAATTTATAATTGAAGATTTTTTACTTGATATTTATGTCAAGGAGGGATTTGAAATCTTTATTGTAAAATCAAAAGAAATTGAGAATATTGTTAATACAAGTATGGTTTTTAATGAAAATCAAAAAAAACGTGTATTAATATTTTCTTCAAGTTTAAGACATAACATTAATATGATTAATGAATTTATTCTTGAGTATGAAATGAGTAAATCTAGGCCATGGGAAGATTGTTTTGTCGATAAATTAAGGGAATTAGAGAATTGCGAGAATTGTTGGACTGAAAGGATATTCTGTATTTTTTCATGGCCAACATGCCTGGGATTAAAAGCTTTAGATTGTGCAATAGCAGCTATAAATTAAATCTTTTTTATATGAAACAGATTAACTACAAATCTAACATTGCGTTAATAGTATTCATTATTGGAATACTCCTTTCTATTTTAACGCTATTAATTCCCAAAACTAATATACTGTATTTGGGTCCTCTTGTAATCTCACTTCTATATTTAGTTATGGGATGGTATTTATTTAAAGACTATTATCCAGAAGGGCATACATTACTTTTATTCTTGTTTGGTTATTTATATTCCGGAGTATTTATAGCCGCAACTTTCTATGGGGCTGATTGGCCTTTAGCAAAAATATTTGTTAATATTTCTCCAGTTTGGTCAGTTATCCTATTTTCATTAATTTTTATTTTTAGGAAGAAGATGCCTAAAAAGGGTTTAATTCAATTTATTATTGAAGCAGGTATATTATTGTTATTTTCAATTCTATTAATAATAATGTTAAAGTAAAAGAAGATATCAAATGTATATGGGACTAAATTAATCGCTACATTTTCAGGTGCAACTCGGGATAATAGTTCTTAAAAGATGAGTCCCTAAAAACCCCGGGCATACTTTATATCCCAACCTCATTAAAAAAACACTGTCCGGGGTTATACTTAGGTACCCAAAAGGGAAAAAACAGAAAAGAGGTAAAAATATAAGGGACCAACCCAATCGCTGCGTTTTTTCGTGCTATTCAGGGTAGTATTCGCTGATTGAAGAGTCCCCTGCGAACCCCGGGCAAAACGCGTCTCCCATACGCAGCAGCAAGACCACAGCCCGGGGTTTTACAAAGTTCCGGGCTAAAGCCCCCCATTAAGGAGAGTGCCTTCCACCCCGGACTGAAGTCCGGGGTTAGTATGAAAGTCCACTCCTATAAGGCGATCTTACTAACCCCAGGCCTCAGTCTGGGGCCCGAAGAGCATAGGGCTATGACACTAACCCCAGGCCTCAGTCTGGGGCCTAAAGAGCACAAGGGACTAACCCCAGACTTTAGTCTGGGGATTCTCAAGACACTAATGAACTACTCCCCGGGCTTTAGCCCGGAATAAAAAACACTGACTATGGCCTACGTAAAAAACTGGCTCCACTGTGTCTGGGGCACAAAAAAAAGGATACCCTATCTATCGGGAGGTATTAAGAACAAAGTAATAGACCATATAAAAGCAAACTCAAAAGAAAAAGGTATCTATATAGATGTAATAAACGGACATAATGAACACCTCCATTGTTTGTTATCACTCAATCCGGATATAGCATTGTCAAAGGTTATCCAATTACTTAAGGGTGAGTCATCTTTCTGGATAAACAGGAACAAACTTGTTAAATTCAGATTTGAATGGGCGGTCGAGTATTATGCCGTTTCTGTGAGTGAATCACATGTTCCTGAAGTCAGGAAATACATTGATAATCAGGAAGAACATCACAGGAAGAAGTCGTGGAAAGAAGAGTATGAGGAGTTTATTAAGGAATACGGGTTTGACCGCTTTCCGGGCTAAAGCCCTGGGTTAGTATGAAAGTCCACTCCTATAAGGCGATCTTACTAACCCCGGACTTTAGTCTGGGGGTTTTCTACAAATGCTTCTCCTTAGTCTCGTTCTTCACATCCTCAAGATAGTACTTGATGTTCTGCTCCTCTTCCTTGCTGACAATAAGCAAAACATCATCCGTCTCTATGACAATGTAATCCTTCAGTCCCTGGATAACTGCAACCTTCCCGGAGGAGATATTAAAGATATTACCCTTATTATCGTATGAAAAGATATTGCCCCCCAGAACAGCATTTTCCTTCTTGCCTGATACCGAATGTTCATAAAGCGAGCTCCATGTTCCCAGGTCGGACCAACCAATATCAGTACACATAACATACACATTATCAGCTTTCTCCATAATACCATAGTCGATGGAGATACTCCGGCATTCAGCATAGGTCCTGGCAATGAAGTTCTTTTCCTGACGGGTGCCAAAGAGTTTCTTCCCTTCATCAAAAGCATCGAACACATCAGGCATATATTTTTCAAAGGCGGCCATGATTGTCTTTATGTTCCATATAAAGATCCCGGAGTTCCAGTAAAAGTCACCGCTCTGTATAAACTTACTTGCAAGGTCGGCATCGGGTTTTTCTGTGAATGTCTTCACCCTCATAAGGTTATTGTAGCCTTTTACAGGTTTCTTACGGTTCGCCTGAATATATCCGTAGCCTGTTTCGGGCCTGTCGGGTTTAATTCCAAGGGTGAGGAGAACATCATTTTCTTTCACAAAATCCATACCCTTCTGTATAACTTTACAGAATGCATCCTCCTTTTCAATCAAATGGTCGGCAGGTGTTACCACAATTATAGCATCCGGATTCTCCTTCATGATCCTGAAGGTACCATAGGCAATACAGGGTGCAGTGTTGCGGCGAAAAGGCTCTGCCAGCACGTTTGCAGGATCAATTTTGAGCTGCTCAACAACAATATCTTTATGTTCCGCACTGGTAACAACAAAAATATTTTGTTTAGGGCAGGAAGCTTTAAATCGTCTGAAAGTCTGCTGAATAAGTGTTTCCCCGTTCCCGAGGATATCAAGAAACTGTTTTGGCTTTTCAATACGGCTCAGTGGCCAGAAACGGCTGCCTACACCACCGGCCATTATGATTACATACCTGTTATCCATAGCTGATCAGTAAATCATTGAATTTTTCTGCAAATATATAATAATTAATTTTGCCGCAGGTTAAATGAATACGGAACAGGATATACCGTAAATATTCGTATTTTTGATTGCTGTAAACACTCATGCATGATTAACTTTCTGACACAGCTTGGACGTTATGTTCTTCTGCTTAAAAAGGTCTTTTCCAAACCTGAAAAACCATCGATCTATTATAAGCAGACCATGCACGAGATGATTTATCTAGGTATTAATTCGATAGGCATAGTCACAATAATTTCGTTCTTCATGGGTGCCGTAATAACCCTCCAAACAGCCTATAATACCGAAAATCCAATATACCCTACATATCTGATAGGTCTTGGCTGCCGCGATTCAATTTTACTTGAATTTTCATCAACAATAGTTGCACTGATACTTGCCGGCAAGGTAGGATCAAATATTGCATCAGAGATCGGTACAATGAGAGTTACAGAACAGATCGACGCTCTTGAGATGATGGGAGTCAATTCTGCCTCCTACCTGATACTGCCAAAAATAATAGCGACTCTTTTCTTTAACCAGTTTCTTAACCTGATCAGCATTGTTGTGGGAATTGTCGGCGGCTGGCTGGCAGGGACCTTATCAGGTGTTATAACCTCCGAAGATTTCATTTACGGAATACAATATGCCTTTATACCTTATTATGTTACGTATTCAATGATAAAGACAGTAATTTTTGCTTTTATCATTACCAGTGTTTCAGCATTTCAGGGCTACTATGTTGAGGGAGGATCTCTTGAGGTAGGGCGGGCAAGTACCAAAGCAGTGGTGTACAGCAGTGTACTGATATTGTTGTTCAATGTTATACTTACTCAACTCCTTTTGTCATGATAATACTGAAAAATCTTGATAAATCGTTCAATAACAGGAAAGTTCTCGATAATATCTCGGTATCATTTGAACCGGGGAAAACGAATCTCATTATAGGACGAAGCGGATCGGGTAAAACAGTTCTTATCAAGTCAATTGTCGGACTTCACGAGGTTGACAGCGGGGAGATCTGGTTTGAGAATACTCAATTCAATAAGCTTGCCTTTAATGAAAAGAAAGAGATCCGCAAGGAGATGGGAATGCTTTTCCAGGGGAGCGCCCTCTTTGATTCTCTCACTGTTGAACAGAATGTGAGGTTCCCCCTTGATATGTTTACTCAGAAAAGTCTTGAGGAGAGAACCGAAAGAGTAAATTTCTGCCTTAACAGAGTTGACATAAAAAATGCCAACAAACTCTTTCCATCAGAACTGTCAGGAGGGATGAAGAAAAGAGTAGCTATAGCCAGGGCAATTTCCCTGAACCCTAAATACCTGTTCTGTGATGAACCCAACTCAGGCCTCGATCCCATAACCGTCATTCTTATTGACGAGCTTATAAAAGAGCTGACCGAAGAGTATAAAATGACAACAATAGTGAACACCCACGACATGAATTCTGTGATGAAAATAGGAGAAAAGATCGTTTTTATCCATGAGGGTATAAAATACTGGGAAGGGACTAAAGAGGAAATACTTCATTCCGATTGTGAGATACTGAACGATTTTGTATTTGCCAATGCGCTGGCAAAACAATTGAAATCGTCAGAGAAATAGCGGCATACTTATTTATCTATCTCCTCGTAATCAATATATTCACCGGTTTCCTTTGATATTTTTTTCGGGGGAGAGGGATTTTTATTTTCGGGTTTCTGTTCTTTTTCTTCCCCCTGATGGAAGTAACTGTTAAATGATCTCACAAGGAGGTAGATAATTATCCCTATGAGTATAATTCTCAGCAATATGATCATTTTTCCTCCAATTCTTGTTGAACAACCACCATAGGCTTATCGGCCTTCTTCTTAACGTTGTTGCCGAAAGCAAAATTCATACCGAACCTGAAATGTATCGTGTTCCAGCTTGAAGGGATGGGAATGGAATTATCTCCGAATATCATACTGACAGGTTTCGGGGTTTCAAAATCTTCCGATTTGATCGTGTTCCAAGTCACAGGGATCCTGTCGGCCAGGAAGTAAAACTGGAACCATCCTCCCCTGAATGCCAGTCCGAAACCAAGATTATCGTATCTGTGATTTGCAGCAGTATAGGCAAGTGTTGTGGAAAGGGCATTACCAAGATTAACATTGGCTGACAGGGTGAGAGCCTCCTTAACCTGTTTCCCTATGAATCTTGTATAAGATAAAACACCAACGGAGAAATTCTTTGTAAGGTTATAGCTTCCTCCCACAGAGACTCCGAACGGGAGATATGTGGTGAACGGTGTGTTATCCCGGGCAACTGAAAATGAATTGCTTAAAGAATCAAGCATTTCATTCGCCAGTGAATCGAAAGTAATAGTGCCGTTATAGACTTCCAGCATGTCAAGACCGCTGAATTCAAACCGGCTCTCAGCCTTCAGATTTGTAATATCCCTTTTCCATTTTATAAAGCCGAGGTCAGTGATGGAAGCAGAAGCTCTCAATCTGTCGCTGAAGGTGTATTCTGCTCCAATATCGAGGCCTAATCCTTTGTTACCTGTTTTGAGAAAATAATCGATGATACCGGATGTCTCATCGAAGGCCGAGTCATCGAACACCACGCTGTCTATGGTATTTTCGGCATTCATATAAGCTGTTGCAGGAGCGCTGAGATTTACTGTCAGGTCGGCATCAAAAATATGGGTATAATCCTCATTGACAGTGACTCCCAGTGATCTGTTATCGACAGAAACCGTAGCTATTCCCATCAACATCTTCCCCTTCACCCCGATGCGAAGCCTGTCTGTAATATTCTTTGAGAAGCCAAGACCTGCCTCATGGTACCACATTACGTCGCTTCTGAGGGATGAAAGATCCATTTTATTGCCTACAAACTGTTCATTGCCAAGGAAACCAAGTCTGAGAATGTCGCCCGGCAGAGCAATATTAGCCTCAACTCTCTCATTTATATCAAGGAAGACATAGAGGTCACCTCCTGCACTGAAGCCAAGTCCGAAAAGCTGAAGCATAACCTGCGGTTCAATGGCGTTCACATCCTTGATCTTTTTTATGAAATCTCCTAATTCGTAACCGGGGTGGAGAATTGATATCACTGAATCCCCGCTGTTCATGAAAACATCGGAGAAATTGATAAAATTATTATTAATATTAAGGTTGATGCCGGAGATAACCGGCAGCCCGATATATACAGAGTTGGTTGACCGCAGCGCTGGGTTAAGAAAATGTCTCTGGGGCAGATTCATATGATACATCACCTGGCTGTTTTGTGCATGGGAATCATAAACCGACACAACCAGCAGCAGCAAGAAAATATATTTGATTCTTCTGATCATATAGTAATATAATTATAAATCGTCAAGATTTGCATTTATATCTGCTTTTACCTGAAGAGCAGCTCTGTATTCGATATAGTAATCGGAATATATTTTTACATCCTTTGTCCCATCGTCCGTGGTTACAAGGGTGATATTGAAAATGATTTTATCGGCATCATTGATTGCATCCCAGAATTCACTTGTTATTTCAAGCTCTGTTGAGCACTCTGCAGGCTCAGTAACACGTCCGTTGCTGTCAACACTGGCGGCTTCCAGGATATCAGTCGCATCGATTGTACTCTTTATTGAGGCAGAAGTTGAATCATAGAGACTCATCGTCAGGGATATACCCAGGGGGAACCCGTTTTCGGCAGTAAATTGAATACGCAGATATTCAACATCTTCAGGTGTAACAGGGCTCTCTTCATCAATTTCTGCATCCTGCATGAAATTATCAACTGTATCTGCAAAATGAAGATTATTTATCCGCAGTTCCAGCGGCACCTCTATTTCAAGGTCTCCCAGAAAACGGCTGTTACCGAAAATGTAATTATCCCTGCTGCCGGTGTTACCATCGGGATTCATTACAGCAGAGCCTCCGAAACGTATCTTCCCGGGGAGCATGGAAATAAGTTCCGGCAACTGTGAATTGGCCGAGTTTATTGTGTAAGAATCATTAACATCTCGTTCAGACGGGGCATTCGGATATCCAAGAATTTCCGGATCCAGATCGATATCAACCGAGTCATTACCTTTATATCCCACAGCATCAAGGTCTATTTCAACAGGAATGGCAAAAGAGTTTTGATAGTTTAATGATATTGAAGGATTTAAGAGACTAAAGCTTCCCGTGATGTTTTGAAGGACATCTTCAATTTCCAGGTCGAGAGTGTCAGTATCTATTGTATCACCGTACTGCCCGAAATAACCCTTTACATAATCTATTTCGGGATCAAGCATCTCCATTTCAATGCTCACCTCATCGGTGCTGTTGAAATTAACCATCTCACCATTCGAGCTTCCCTCAACATTATAATTGATTGGCAGCATATTATACGGCTGAGTTGTTATTGTACCCAGATCTATGGTTGAATTATTGAATGATATATTTGTATTGACAGTGGAATTTAAGTTTACGGAAATGGTTTCGGTTATTGGAATGCCATCGCGTAAGGTTGAAGGCATTGTGAATGAAAAGGAAGCGGGTATGGGGATTAATGAATTTATATTATATGAAAGACTATCTGATAATATCTTAATCATTTCTATTTCAACATCGGTACCGGGATTAAGGGATATAGTATCTGACTGTTGAAAAGCAGTTAATTTCTGAACAGGTATGACTACCCTGCCGGATTTTATTTTCAGATCCCGGCCGGCTATAGCGATCTCTATACCGCTGTTTTCCAGATCTATGAATACATTATCAGCTCCCAGTTTAGCGCCAATGCTTACTTCAGCAGTTATAGAATTGCTTAATATCACGTTTTCAAGATCAATGCTGTCGGAAAGGCTCTGCCCCGGATTGATCGATGCAAAGGTAAAGGGATCGCCAACAGGGGTGGGTCCGGCAGCATTATAAAGCTGAATATTAAGATCCGTAATTGGTATTGTAAGCTTATTGGTAACTGTGATTTCTATAACTCCGTCAGAGAAAGTAGCATACTCAAAATTTGTAAAAGAATCATAAGTTTTTTCATCAAGGGTCACAGCAGGAAACGGAGGGAAATCCCCGGTTTTTTTATCAAGGAGAACAAGAGCATCCCTTACAGCCTGTGGGAATTTCATACTGATCTCATCGAGTGAAAATCCGATTGTATCGGCAAAGGAACCGAGATTCAGCTCTCCAACCACAAAAGATTTACTGTAGGAGAGCATATCATCAAAATTATAATAGTCTTCAAGGTTGAAGCTGATTATTGAGTCTTTGCTAAAGATAAATCTTATAACATTTTCGGCTTCAGCGTAAACAAACACTGAATCGCTGTCAAAGATTATGGTATCACTGGGTTCAACAAAATCGCTGAGGGTCACTCTGCCTCTTACAACCGGTAGCCCGAAAGCCGGAGAAAGATGAACCTGTTTGGAGAACTTGTCTATGTCATAGGTCTCCTTGACACAACCTGCTGAAGCCAGCAGTATCACGATTAAAATAAATACGATTATTTTTCTTTCCATAAGCGGGATCATTAATTCTGTAAATCCAACCTGTAATTGTAAAGGAACCTGTCTGTACCGCCGACAATAAGATGCCAGCCGCTTCTTTCCGATAATTTACCTATTGAAAACATCGAAGCGCCTCTTAACGGGAATCCTTTTGTGTCATTTCCTCTTCTGTCGATAAGATAAATCAGGTTATTTTCAATATCAAAAACACCGATTCTCCTGTCGGAAGAAGAAAAAATGAAAGTTATAGGTCCTCCCGATTCTGAAGAACCGAATTCTCTTGTAAACATCTCAGTTCTGTTATGATCATAAAGATACAATATACCTTTATCTAAAAAAAGGTATTCACCAAAACCATCACCATCTATGTCAAAAAAATCGAATGAATGGTCAACAGAAAAGTTTCTTAAGCTATATTTTTTCACACTGCCGTCAAAATAAATATGCTGTATGGTGCCATCAGGGGAACTGCATACAAGCGAAGGTGATGATCCTGTCGACAGCCTTAATGTTGAATTGGCAGCTTTTGTTACCGGCTGACCGGGGCGAAGCCTGATATTGCCCCTTCTGTCAAGAAAGTACAATGAAGTATTATCAGCAACAATCAGATAATCCTTCCCTGAGATCCTGCACCAGCTTACCTCCGCATTCACAGTACCGGCAGTCCTGAAAGGCTTCCAGCCTTTAACAGCGCTGCCGCTCCGGTCATAAGCATAGATAAGCCTGTCTTCGCCTGCAATCAAAAGCCTGTAATTGAGGTTATTATCATAGTCAAAAAGGGCAAGCGAACTGGTTGCGGGAGACCTCAACCGGACAGGATATCTCTCAACATAATTGCCATTCCTGTCAAGAAGATGGAGATAATTCTTTCCTGCAAAGAGGATCTGGTATTTTCCGTTTTTGTAATAATCGATCATATAGACAGAGCCGTTGATCCTTTCTCTGACAGGGGCCTTCCATAAAATTCTTCCTGCAGCATTGATCAGGTAGACATTATTTTTCATATCCTGAACAAATATCTCTTTTGCCCCGGTTATATGGTTTGTAAAGAAGAAAGGCTTGATAGCGGTAACGGTATCCAGTAAAGTCTCCCATTCAGTAGTTGATTCTTCTCTTACATCCTCCCTGAAACGGATTGACAGGCTGTTATATATCATGTTGTTGCTCGAAGTCATCTGGTATCCGGCAGCCTGGATCTTGTCAAGGGAAGGCTTATTCGACAATATGCCCTCCATTATATCATTACTGAGAAATCCTTTCAGGTAATCCGTGATATGTGATGGCACGCAATAGAAGAAATATCCTGCAACAGAGGGCAATGTGCTTTCAAAATCCCTGTAAATCAGGTCATTTGCAAGGGTTTTATTCAGCAGGTTATCATATAGAAGAGATGATATGGTAACATATGAACTTCCGGTGATCAGGAAATTATCATAGAATGTAAACCATGAATCATCAAAATCACTGGCAAAACCCGGGACAACAGCTTCAGCAAAACCCTTATAGGGAGTTTCATAAACAGGGATTTTTACTTGTTCGTCGGGCTGGAAGAATATGACATTTGTTTTCCCGGACTCGCTTGTGAATTCATCAAGAAAAAGCTTTTCGGCATATACTCTGTTCTTAAGCTCGTATATTATCAGCTTGTTCTCATTTACAGGTCTGTCTTTTAGATCGAGATATGCTTTTGTGACCTCTTCGCCGGTATATTCACCAAGTTTTCCGGCCAAATCTGCAGCCTCCCCGGCGCTCCCGGAGGAATTCGCCACAGGACTCTTCTCTTCAAGAAAAACTGATTCAAACAGTACAGTATTAGATGGCAGTATCTTATATGTCCGGAATACTCCCACTTTTCCTGTTTTATATCTGAACAATATATCAGAGGAGTTTACACTTTCGGTATATCCGTTCAGTACCAGGCCGTTCTCACTCAGATAAATATCACCGCTCGCGCAGCCGGCCAGAGTACCGATTTGTGAAGCAGTTGCGGCATGTTCTTTATTAAAGATAGGTTTGAACAGATCCTGAAGATTACTGAAAACAACAAAAATCTTATCCTCATTTTTCCCTGATGCTTCTTGCACCCTTGAAAAACCGGGCTTAGTTCTGATATCATTATCCCTGCCTGTCTGTTCTATTGCTCTTTTCATTATCTCTTCAGAAGGAGTGCAGATCAGTAATCCTGAAATAATCGAAATAAAAGCGGTTTCATTACTTTCTCCAATATTAAACGGAAGGATAAGAACGCTATTGCCCTGGATCTCAGTTTCATTTATCGTTTTTATCCCCGCCGAGCGGAGCATCACCCTTAACTGCCGTATCCTGATCTCAGAGGGGATTGTCATTACCAACAGAGGCCTTAGTTTACCGGTACCGTCAGCATGAAATGATATAACGGATGAGTTTCCTGTCATTAATCTCTCATATGATGGCTTATTTATCTGGTCGGCAAGAAACGTCATACTTGTTGTAAAGCTGCTAAACTCGTTAATTTCCTCAATCTCACCGGAAAGACCTTTTCCTGTGGTAAGTGAATTAATAAAACTCTGGAGATCTATTGTTTCTATAACAAAGGAAGCTGAGGGGGCAACAGCTCTATAGGGATCGGTAAAGAAACTCTTCCGTCCCTGGTAGAGATAATATCCCAGTACAGCAAGTCCTGCGATAAGGATAATGACCAGAATTATACCAATCCGTTTTCCCATTACCTGAGTTTAGTCAATAATTCGTACTTTTTGGCACGCTATTTGAAGTTATTATTACACAGGCAATCTCAATCATATACTTGATCCTTCAAGTTCAGCCCCGAGTACTCGGGGCTTTCATTTTATAGTCTTCAGAAGGATCTGTAACCGATTATTTCACGTACCTCCCTTATTGTTTTCGAAGCGCTTGCCCTTGCTTTTTCTCCACCCTCTTTTACTACTTTTGCGAGGTATTTTTTGTCGGCGAGAATATCATTTATCCTTTCCCGGATGGGATCGGTAACCTTAATGATATCTTCGGCAAGCTGTTTTTTCATTTCGCCGTAACGGATCTCACAGGAGGCATGCTTTTCAGTGAAATATTTAACAGTGGAAGGATCTGAAACGACCTTCATAATTGTAAAGAGGTTTCGCACCGGTTCAGATGGTTTTTCTCCCGGTGTTTTTGGTCCGGCATCTGTCAATGCATGCATCACCTTTTTATTTATCTCCTCAGGTGTGTCGGCAAGGAAAATACCGTTCCCCTCACTTTTACCCATTTTACCGGTACCATCAAGTCCGGGGATCTTTATGAGTTTCTTTCCGAAATTATAAGCATCTGGTTCAGGGAAATAATCGACTTCATACATCGTATTAAACCTCCTTGCAAAGCGTCTTGTCATTTCGAGATGCTGTTCCTGATCCTTTCCCACCGGCACTTTATTGGCCCTGTGGATTATTATATCAGCAGCCATCAATACGGGATAGGTTAGCAATCCGGCATTTATATTATCGGGCTGGCTTCTTATTTTTTCCTTGAATGATGTTGTTCTTTCAAGCTCGCCAACATATGCATTCATGTTGAGCAGAAGATATAACTCTGTAACCTCAGGAACATCACTCTGAACAAAGACCGTTGCAATTTCAGGATCAATGCCGCAGGCAAGATATTCGGCAAGCACCTGCCTTATGTTACCATGCAGATCATCCGGTTTTGGATGCGTGGTAAGTGAATGATAATCAGCAATAAAGAAAAAGCAATTATTTTCTGTCTGCATTTTCAGAAAGTTTTTCAGTGCACCAAAATAATTACCCAGGTGCAGATTTCCAGTTGATCGAATGCCGCTGACTACAGTCTCCATATTATGCTTATAAATTTCATGCAAAGCTAACTTTTTTTTAGAAACAGTTCCTTATTATTAATGCCTGCTTACTGTAATTAATTACACGTACTCACCCCCTTCCTTCACTTCGTTCAGGCTTTTTGGGGTGAGTATATGCGAACGAA
>Ga0315533_1001379_pt1 | contig 18596 bp, 15 predicted proteins | sample SalMarSW160130MG_FD_203081 | JGI IMG/M metagenome (GOLD analysis project Ga0315533, IMG submission 203081) | Salt marsh sediment microbial communities from the Plum Island Ecosystem LTER, Massachusetts, United States - Salt Marsh Sediment SW1601-30 ... | reverse complement strand
AGGATATTTTCTAGTATGAACAAACTATCAGTAATTACTAATTTTTTAGGAAGGATCAGCAATAGGTTTCTTGTCTACCAAGAAGACAGAACATTAACCGAAAAATTCCAACTTGCTAAACAAATTAATGACATAAAAGGGGTAGAGGTTGCTTATCCTAAGGATTTCCTTGATTACGAATTACTTAAAAGGCTACTAAAAGACTATAATTTTGAAATTTCAGCTATTAACTTCCGCTCTAGAAGATCAAATCAATGGCTTAGAGGCGGCTTTACATCTGCGATGGAGCATGAGCGGAGAGAAATCGTTGAAGATATGAAAAAATGTATCGATTATGCAAGGGACCTTGGATGTCCAAGAATAACAACTTGTCCACTGAATGATGGGCAAGACTATATATTTGAGATAGACTATGAAAGTGCATATCACTATTTTGAAGAGACACTGAGGGAAATAGCTGAATATGCCAAAGAGATTAAAATATGTATTGAATATAAACAGAGTGAACCTAGAGTCAGATCTCTTTTAGCAAATGCTGGTGAAACACTGGCATTTTGTCAGAATTTAGGGATGGAAAATGTAGGAGTTACTCTTGACTTTGGTCATTCAATATTTGCAGGTGAGAGTCCAGCACAGGCATTGGTTATGCTAGCACGAGCAAATAAATTGTTTTATATACACCTTAACGACAATGATAGAAATGCTGATTGGGATATGATTCCTGGTGCTATTAATTTTTGGGATAATATTGAGTTTTTATACTACATGAAGAAGGTTGGTTATGATGACTGGATCTCTTTTGATGTATTTCCAAAAGAGATTAATAGCGTGGAAACCTATAATAGTGTAACGTCTATGACAAGAAAACTCATGGAAATAGCGAATAGAATAGATGAAGAAAAGATTCAAAAATTGCTCAAACAGAGAAATCCCGCAAAAACTATAGATTATTTATATTCTTTAATATAGTTTTAACTGAGCAGTAGCAGCTTAAATATAAAGAAATAACACTAGATAGTAAATATAAAGACATAATGAATTATTTTTATATTTATAAATAGTATCAAAAATAAAGGAGGTCTGTTATTATCGAGTAAAAATTTGTTTTTCAGATGAGATTAAAAATATCTCAAGAAACGGACAAGAAAGAAATTCCAACATAATTATTAGACAAAACCCAAAATTAAAGGAAAGAGAGGTTAGAGATTTATTATGAAAATAAAGAGAATTAGTATTTTGATAGTCATGCTTACCTTTATTATTGTTGTTTTTCAGGTTACATCCATTGCGCAGTTTCCAGAAAGACCAATAACTGATGTTGTATATTCTTCTGCTGGTGGAGGAACAGATACGTGGAATAGAATGATCTGTGCCTTAATGGAAGAGGAATTAGGGCAGAAAGTTAATGTATCTAACATGACAGGCGGATCAGGTGGAGAGGCAGTAGTACATGTCTTCAACTCAGCACATAACGGTTACACATGGTTAGGCCACTCTGAAGGACTTTGTACCCATGTTGTAAATGGATATCATGATATACCTACCAGAGAATGGGAGTTCTTTGTAATTGCTGGTTCACCAGGTGTTGTATGCGTAAGTGCAGATTCACCCTATGAAACATTTAATGATCTTGTAGCTTTTGGAAAAGAAAATCCAAATGTTCTAAAATGGAGTACTTCTGGAGTTGGAAAACTATGGCATATCAAATCGTTTATTGCAACCAATTTAGGAGCAGTTAAAGTTGAATTTGTACCCTATGCAGGGAGTAGACCAGCTATTGTAGCTTGCCTTAACGGAGAAGCAGATGTTGTTGCTGTTTCAGTACAAGAGGTGGCAGATTTCATAGAAGCTGGTCAGTTAAGGCCAATTGGCATGATGGAAAATGAAGATTATGATCTTCCAGGATTTGGTATTATACCCTCAGTAACAAAGACCTTTCCCGAGGCGAGCAAATATTATCCTCTTAACCAGTTTTTGAGTTTTGCAGTTCCTGCTGATACACCACAAAATGTTATTGACAAAATAGATACTGCATTTAAAAGTGCAATAAAATCTTCTCGAATTGAAGACTTTGCCAAAGAACAGTATTCAACAATTTATGGTCTAAGTGGAAAAGAGGCTAAAGATATGGTTTTAAAAATGGAATCTGTTTTAAGCTGGTTTCTCGCAGATATGGGTCTTGCAATCAAAAATCCTGCAGATTTTAACATACCAAAACCATAATTAGATAAGAAAAAATTAAATTCTTTTTTACCTATGTAATATAATTGTGATGCGAACGTATTATTTAACTCGTTCGCATCACAATTTAGCAAATATTTGAGTGTGGGGATGGTATTTTGATAGATAGTCTTTTTTATACTAATTTTATACTAATAATTTATTACAGGGGTATCTGGTGCATCTATGGATAAAAAAAAACTAAGAAGTGCTGATCTTTTGACCAGCATAATTTGTATTATTATTGGATTGATATTTACAATAGTCTCAATAAAACTAATATTATCAAGTCGAATTCGTGACACCCGTTTTTATATGTCTCTCGGATTTGTACCTCTCTTACTTAGTATTTCTTTTATCAGTATATTTGTAAATATATTGCGAAATGCAATTAAAGAGGGAGGGTCTCTATCCTTGTTTTTACCCGCCAAGATAATTGCAACGATAAAGAGACCGGAAGAAATAAAAGCTTTATTTGTAATGTCTTGGATAGGTATCTATATTTTTGTATTAATGAAATTCTTTCCCTACACTATTTCCACATCTATATTTCTTTTTGTATTTATTTCAGTGTTTTATCCAAAAAAATTTATCAAGGTAGCTATTATAACAATATGTGTTTCAATTGCTGTTACTTATATGTTTGGTACAGTAGCCAATGTGATCCTGCCATAAATAAAATATATCGATAATATGAAGGATTAGGTTAAAATAACAGTACTGTTTCTGTTTGTTATATTTTAAAAATAAATTTTTACAGGTATATTAGTTTTGAAAAAGTATGAAAAAACGAATAAGGAGAAAGTAAAGTGGTAGGGCTAATATATTTTTTTGATGCTATTAAAGCATTATTAACTTTTCAAAGTTTAATATTGTTGTTTTTCAGTACTGCATTAGGATTGGTAATAGGGGCGCTTCCTGGTCTTACCGCTACCTTAGGTATAGCACTTTTAACCGGTTTGACTTTTTCAGTACCCAGAATGCATGCTTTTACGGTATTAATGGGCGTTTATTTTGGTGCAATATATGGCGGATCAATTACAGCCATCTTGATAAATATTCCTGGTACTGGTTCAGCTGCAGCTACTTGTCTGGATGGTTATCCGTTAGCACTTAAGGGTAAAGCAGGAAGTGCTATAAGAATCACTAGAGCAGCTTCAGTGTTTGGAACATTCTTTGGTGCGATATGCCTTGTTACAATTACCCCCCTTATTGTAAAATTAGCCCTTCAGTTTACATCAGCAGAGTATTTTCTTCTCGCTTTATTTGGTATACTTATCTGTGGAAGTGTGTCTGCAAGTGATCTTAGTGTAAAGGGGTGGGCAGCAGGCGTAATCGGCATATTCATTGCCATAGTAGGGATTGATCCTATACAGGGATTGTCAAGATTTACACTTGGTAGCCGCAATCTCTTGAGTGGCATTAGTATTATTCCTCCCATGATAGGCTTTTTTGCAATACCTCAAATAATAAAAACACTTTGCTTTGAGAAAAATAAAAAAAATGAACTCCTACAAAATGAATCTAGTGACAAAAAAGTAAGTACCTTCGGGATGCTCATAAAACATAAAGGAGTAATTGCCCGTTCGGCTGCAATAGGTTTGGGGATAGGTGCTTTGCCTGGTGCTGGTGAGAACATTGCCGCATGGTTGGCTTATGGAGATGCAAAAAAAAGTTCCAAACATCCAGAAAAATTTGGAACCGGAATTTATGAGGGAATTATTGCACCGGAGGTTGCCAATAATGCAGCTATTGGAGGTGCGTTAATTCCTCTTTTAAGTCTTGCAGTTCCAGGAAGTCCTCCAGCCGCTGTATTATTAGGGGCTCTCCTTTTGCATGGAATACGTCCAGGACCAATGCTAGCTGCTGAATCCCCCATGTTTGTATATGAAATCTCTGCTTTGCTATTTTTAGGATCATTAGTACTTTGGGCGGTAGGTGTATTATTATCAAGACCAATTAATAAGATAATTACTATTCCAAATGGTATATTGATGCCTATTGTTGCAGTGTTGTGTGTAATTGGAGCGTATTCGATCAACAATTCTATGTTTGACCTTTTGATTATGTTTGTATTTGGAATTATTGGATATGTTCTTACAATGATGGAATACCCAGCTGCAGCTATAGTCTTAGGAATGATCTTAGGAGGATTATTTGATGAAAATTTAAGAAGAGCATTACTAGTAAGCGGAGGCAGTATTATGCCATTTTTTGTAAGGCCAGTAGCCCTAGTTTTTTCAATCGCCGTATTGTTTACTATACTGGCACCTTTTATTTCAGAGAAAATTAGGACAAAGCTTACCAATATGGCAAAAAGTACTGAGGATTAAGAGAAATAGTCGTTGATATATTTTCGAAGTTATATAATAAAATTTGGTATAGTCAAATAAAAATTTGCACTCGGAACTTTGAAAAATTTTTGATATTACATATATTTGGAAAATGAGGACATACCCTCTGCGGAAGTGTAAAATTATACTTACTTTCCTCTTGAAAAGATCCGACGAAGTCAGTGTGATCTAACCAGAATGAGAGATTATTCTGAATATTTCTTTTTAGGTGTACTAGCTTATCGCCTGAGGTTTCAATTTCCTACAGTTATCCAGCCTTTTATGATAGTTTAGCATACTAAGAAGGGTTGTTTATTGAAATATTATTAGGGAGCTAGAACCTTCATCTAAAGATATTAAGATGGATGAAACCATCATTGGTAGAAGCTACCTAGGTAAAAAGGGCTGGTGAGCAAAAAGTAAACGCAGTGTCTTTAGTATTTACTATAGGTACCGGAAAGTCTTGACCTTTCTCATCTCCTCAATGGTTAAAGAGGCCGTGAAACCATTTATCACCAAATACATCAAAGCGGGAGGTTTATATTGCACGAATGGTTGTTTTTTTGTATCTTTCTTCCCATTTGTGGGAATCATATAGTCGTATCAAAAGAAAAAAGATTAGCCCAAGAACGTAGTCACATTAATGGGATTGAATGATTCTAGGCTTTGCCAAAGGTTGGCTTTGCCAATTAGCAGTACCATAGCATTCACCAGATTTAATAATTAACTGACAACTAGCAGTGCATGTCTTACACTTTTTTAATGCTTTAAAGTTAGCAGCGCATACCTTACACATTGAGCTTTGCTAGTGTCTTTTGATTTCATAATTATAAATTTTAATTACTTTTTTATCATAGTAAAATTTTAATAAACAAGATTGAGTAAAGATGGTTCCTTTAACATATTCATGTACCAGATCTTTGTCAACTAAAAAGGTTTCACTAAAGAACCGAACTTTACCTTCTTGATTAGTTAACCGTATAAAGGAGACCTTACCATCTGTAAATGGAATATATCCTTTATGTAAGTCAAAGTTCTTTGATAATAATATTTTCCTTTTTGATCTGTGGATAATATCGGGTGTTTTACCTTTGAGTTTACTATAACAATGGTTATGGTTATGGAAATTCTCAAAGACCAAAGATTCTTCGTTTAAATGAGTAAGGTCTTTAAAGACTTGGGTTCTAAAAAACATCTTGTCATAGACATCATTGAATTTTTCGATAACACCTTGCCTCCAGGGTTCAGCCTCTGGGATGAAGATCATTTCAACCCCTAAATACAGGCACAGTTTTATGACCGCCCCGAAGGTCCGGGGATGACGGTTTGAACCCTTAAAGGATAATCCATTGTCCACTTGTAAATATTTGGGTATCCCCAATACTTGCCAGGCAGATACCAAGGAGTCGGTGGCAAAGATATCCTTTTTACCCGGATAAGCTTTCATCTTAATCATATTGCTAAAGACATCTATCAGGTTAAAAGAGAAAAATTTTTCGCCTTTACTTAAATATCTGGGGCCAACGATATCAAGCTGGTGTAAGTTATTAGGAGAGTAAAGCTTAATATAGGGATACAGTTTATTCCGTTTTTCAAAGATCTTGGGTTTTTTAACCAGATTATTTCTCTTGATAATACGATTTATAGTCCAGATAGGCAGGGGTTTTATTCCCAGATTTTTCAGCTCCCACTGGATAGCCCAGGCTCCTATCTGAGCATATTTGGTTTGCGTTAATTCTTTTCTTATATTACAAATTAAGATCTCAAGCTTTTTATCAATTTTATGGTGAATGGTTTTATTTACTTTTGGTCTATCTTTATACCAATGGTCATCATGTACCTGATAACGTCTAAGCCAAAAGTAGAACCATTGTCTGTTTTTGTTTAAAGAACGATAGATATTGGAAGCCGGTCTTTCCCTAGCAAGGAATCGCTTGATGGCTTCAATCCTAATATTATATTCTTCTTTCATGAGTAGTCACCTCCTTTTGGAGGTATTATATAACTCATGAAAGCGTAAGACATGCACTGCTACAGATCTTACATTAAAGTGTAAGACTCTATGCTGCTATAAACGTGTAAGGTATGCGGTGCTATGTAACAATTAAATAGTAAAATAGTAAAGGTAGTCAAATGATAATACTGGAAAATAAAAAAATCAGAATAAGCGTGTCCCCAGAAATGGGAATGGCACTTATGGAATTTACTATTTATAATAAAAGTATATTAAATCAAGATCTTAAAAATGATTTTTATAAATACAGAAAGGGCTTAGGGCCAATCATTCTTCCACATTTTAATCAAGCCTCTCCAATTATATTTGAGAATATTAATCTAGACGGTGAGAAGTATAAGTTTTTTCCGCATATTAAGTATTTACAAGAAATTGGGATTTTTCATCCATTTCAACATGGGATTGGACGTTATATTGCATGGAATTATCAGGCAAACAACAATACTATTATAGGTCAGATATCTGGAGATGATAAAATTAATAACATAACTTTAAAAGATTTAAACGGATTTGATTTTGATGGCAAAGTGATTTATAAGTTATTTCAAAATTATTTAAGTATTGTATTACAAGTATCCGGTGAGATGCCTGTAGCATCCGGGATTCATTTCTATTATGATTCTGTAGATGAGAATTCCATAATTTCTTTAAAGGTATGTAATAATAAAGATACAGTAAGAATGATATCTTTAAATAAAAATAATAATGACGTTCTTACACCCATTGCAGATAAGAATGGGTTTTTCTATTGTTCATTAAAAACTAAACGATATACACTTTTGACAAAATTTATGGTTGAAGGAAGTCAAGATAAGGTCTTTGATTCGATTGTTATATTTAACAATATAGATAAAAAATTTGTGTGCATTGAACCAATATCTTATAAGTTAGGTACGAAAAATACCAAGTTGAGTCACTACGGAGAGATTTATCTAATACCTGATATACCTAAAGGTTAAATTTAGTCACTAAATATTTGTTGAAGTAGCGAAACAATTTAAAACTGTTAGATTATAAGTTGAGTCGTATCAGAAGCCAATGTTGATAAAAGTTTTTGCTCGTTGACTTTTTTATTAACCCGAAGGGCAGAATACCACGGGCTTGCCCGTGGATGAATGGTTAGGGGGCGATATGTTACAATATACTTATGGAAATAAGACTATCAGGACATAGTGCATATCGCACCGAATATCATATCGTATGGATACCCAAATATCGCCGCCGTATCCTAAATCCTGGCCTGCGGGGGTACTTAAGAAAACTTTTTCCCAAAATGATAAGAAGCCTCTCTGGATGCGAGATCATCGAATACAATGTCCAGGTAGATCACATCCATATGGTGATGATCATACCACCAAGCTACAAAGTATCAGAGGTAGTAGGTAGAATAAAAGCTCAAACTGCCAGTAAACTAAGGAAAAAGTTTTCCTGGCTATCCAAGGTATATTGGAAAGAGAATATTGTCTGGTCACCAGGGTGCTTTGTCTCTACTATAGGTCTGGATGAAAAGAGCATTATAGAATACGTAAAATGGCAAAAACTCAGGATTTAGGTCAAGCGAAGCTTGAATTGTTTTAAAGTGCCACGGGCTTGCCCGTGGGTATCTAGTGCGCCTGGCATGAATAATAGCTTGGCAGTGAAAGTCTGCTATGGGGTTGGCAGTAGCAACCATTAGCTTAAGACAAGGGTGTCCATCGCGAGGTGGAATCTGAAGGAAGTCGGAGGCAAAACCTCGGCCTGAGGAATACGAACTACATATAAGGCCATACAATCTGGATGAGTTTGCTAGTCAAAACAAAATCCGATACTGCCAAAAGATTGCATGGTAGATGTAGCAGGTAGATGGGGTGAAGGCTAATATTCTTACCCGGGGAGGTCTGACCTATCCATAGGTCAGAAGTCAGCAGAGGCCATATTAGGATGGCATTCAGTAATATTGAGTGTCATCTGAAGGGCTGAACATGAAGTGAGGGATTAACATGGTAAGTTCGAGAAACATATCAGGAAGGCAGAAAACTCTACAAAGAGTCTGCCCTGAAAAGAAAGCGGTGCAGCTGCCGACTAATCAGGGAGAGCCGAGTAGGTATCCGGCACAAACCAAAGGTAAATCCCACGGAGAACAGAATAACGATTTAATGGAGGAGGTACTATCTAGACAAAATATGCTAAAGGCATTAAGGAGGGTAGAAAAGAACCAAGGAGCTCCTGGCATAGATAATCTAACAGTAGAGAGCCTTAAACCCTATCTTCGTCAAAATTGGGTATCCATCCGTGAACAACTACTAAAAGGAGAATATAAACCTCAACCTGTTCTACGGGTAGAGATTTCTAAACCAAACGGAGGAAAGAGGCTATTGGGAATACCTACAGTCATTGACCGACTTATTCAACAGGCTCTTTTGCAAATACTGACAGATATCTTTGACCCCGGATTTTCTCCCTTTAGTTTCGGTTTCCGCCCAAATCGAAAGGCACATGATGCCATAAGAAAAGCAAAACAATACATAGAAGAGGGATACCAGTGGGTAGTAGATCTAGATATAGAAAGATTCTTTGATCGCATAAATCATGACCTGCTTATGGCCAGAGTTGTCCGCAAGGTAAAAGATAAAAGGATATTAAAATTAATTCGTCTCTACCTTCAATCAGGAGTTATGGTAAATGGAGTTAAAGTACAAACCGGAGAAGGGACACCTCAAGGTGGACCCCTAAGCCCTCTACTTGCCAACATACTCCTTGATGACTTAGATAAAGAACTAGAGAGAAGAGGCCATAAATTCGTAAGGTATGCGGATGATAGTAATATTTACCTCAAAAGTGAGAGAGCAGGTCAAAGGGTAATGGAAAGTATTACTACCTTCTTAAAAGTAAAACTAAGACTAAAGGTAAATTTACAAAAGAGTGCAGTAGATATATCTGATAAAAGAAAATTCTTGGGTTTTAATCTGTACCATTGCCACGAAGGTATCCGTATTCGTATAGCCCCTCAAGCCATTAAAAGATTTAAGATTAAAATTCGCGAAATAACCTCAAGGAGTAATGGGCAAAACATCACCAAACGAATTTCAAAACTCAATCTTTACCTGAGAGGCTGGATACAATACTTCTCTTTATCTGATACCCCCCACATCCTACAAAGATTAGAGGGTTGGATAAGAAGAAGATTGCGGATGTGTCAGTGGAAACAGTGGAAGAAAATCCGCACCAAGTATTGTAACCTGATTAAATTAGGGCTTCCAGATTGGGCGGCTCTTAGATTAGCTAATACCCGTAAAGCTTACTGGCATATTGCAGGTGATTCTTTAAATAGTGCTCTACCAAATGCCTATTGGGCTAACCTTGGGCTTATGAGCCTGATAAATCGTTATTGTGAAATTCGTAGTGCTTTGTGAACCGCCGTATACCGAACGGTACGTACGGTGGTGTGAGGGGACGGTAGATAGATTAATTATCTACCTCCTACTCGATCTAATTTTAAAATGATAGGTTTAGATGGAATACTTTATTTCATCTTACTTGTGATATAGTGATCCTACATACAATTTAACATAGTCACCTCCGCGCTTTGCTGGACGATAAGTTAAGCGCGATAATAAATCAATTGGATGGAGGTTTAATAAATATGAAGACAAACGAGAAAACAATTCAGTGACCATTTCAAGAGAGAAGCAGTCTAGTAAAGCCTGACATCAGAAAAGAAAGTGGGAGAAGTCGCCCGGGGTTTAGGCATATCTCACAGTAATCCCAGACGATGGCACGCCCAATACTGCAAGAATATTAGAAGTAATTGTACTTTTTTATTAAAAGTAGATTAAAAAATAGCAAATATTATTAACTTGTTGATATTAAGAGTACTTAAAACAATAAATCTAAAAAAGGAGCAATGAAAAATATAAAAAATTTTCAGTAATAACCAGTTTCTTAAGTTCAATAAAAAATCGCTATATTAAATATTGGAGAGATAGAAGTATCGAAGAAAAATTGGAAAGAGCATCTAAAATTAAAAACTTGGACGAAATTGAGCTATATTATCCAGAAGACTTTAAAAATGTAGAAAACTAACTAGTCTTATGAAAGGGTACAAATTAGGGGTATCGAGCTATAAACTTTAGGTCGAGAAGAACAGGTAAATGGTAGAGAGATTCATTTTCTTCGAACATCGATAAGGAACGAAAAGAAGTGGTGGCAGAACTTAAAGAAGCTATAGACTTATATGTTAAATTGAGTGCAATCGAGTAACTACTTGTCCTCTCAATGAAGGTTTTAACTATTTATTGGAACTGAAATATATAGATGCCTTTTAATACCTTGAGGAGACTTTTAATGAGGCTACAGTATAACCTTAAGGTAAAGATATGTAGAGAGTATAAGCTTAGCGACCCTCGGTTTAGGTGCATTTTGGAACAGCTGAAGAGATACTTTCATTTTGCCAACCTGCTCAGTCTGCGTGTATGCTAGCAGCATCTAATAAACTTTTTTATGTCCATATAAATGATAATGATTGCAACTGGGATTAGGAAAGATAGTAAAGAAAAAGCTTGGGTAACTTTAGATTTTGACCATATCCTTTTAACAAAAGAAAATTATGATATCAGGCGCTTATAACTTTTTGAAAACCATCGAATTTTTCTATTATTTAAAGAAGCTTGGCTACAATGATTGGTTTGCGCGTGATATATTTCCTAAAGAGATAGATACTGTGGAGACGTCCAATACTGTTACTACAAATGATATTAAGTTAATGAAGATAAGCGAGTATATAGATATGAAAAAGATGAGAGAACTTCTCGTAGATAAAAATCCTCCTCAGACTATAAAATATCTATGCTCGCTTTTATAAAGAAAAGGATTAAAGAATGAACAGAAAAATAGTACTTCCTTATGGAGATAATAAAAAAGTCAATATAAGATTACCAGAGAAAAATCTTTCCTGGATAGTTACTCCGAGAGAGGTTGAATGTCCAGAAAATGAAGAGGAGGAAATACGCAGAGCTATTCAGAATCCTATAGGAATACCTTCTCTGGCTGAGTTTGTCAAACAAAAGGGCAAAAATGTAGTATTATTAGTAGATGATAATACAAGGTGTACTCCTCAGAAAAAGATATTGCCGATTTTATTAGAAGAGCTAAATAAGGCTGGTGTAGATGATAAGCATATTATTGCACTTATTGCGTTAGGAACACATAGACCTATGGAGGACTGGGAAATAAAGGAAAGATTTGGAAATGAGTTAGTAAATCGTATTCGGTTTGTAAATCATGACTGGCAAAATCTTAATAATTTAATAAGAATTAAAAGTAGCAATATTCCTTACCCGGTTGTGATAAATAATTTATATTATAAAGCTGATATTAGTATTGGCATAGGTAATATAATTCCTCATATGTATACTGGTTGGTCTGGAGGGCCAAAGATAGTCCAACCCGGTGTTTGTGGAGAGGTGACTACTGGAGAAACACACTTTAGAACAGGGGAACATGTCTATGATATTATTGGGAACTTAGATACAGCGGTATATAAGCAGATCAATTCTATCGCTCGGATGACAGGGCTTACTATGATAGTAAATACTGTATTGGACAGTCAAAATAAAATAGTAAAAGTAGTAGCCGGAGATCTGGAATTGGCTCATAAAGAAGGCATAAAATTTGCAGAAAGAATTTATTGTTTTAATATTGAAGAACAACTAGATATTATAATTGCAAGTAGTCATCCGGCGGATAGGGATTTATGGCAAGCAGTGAAAGCTTTAAATAATTGTGGTATGGCCGTAAAGGATGGAGGTACACTTATTCTTTTATGCCCTTGTCCAGAAGGCATTGCCCCTGATCACCCAGATTTTGTAAGTTTGGGGACTTGCTCCAATCATGAAGCTAAAAAGTTACTCAAAGAAGGGAAAATAAGAGATAAGGTAGCAATTGCTACTTACCTTGCAATGGATATTACACGAAGGCGGATTAATGTGGTTCTTATTAGTAAAGGAATTACTTGTAAAGAGGCGTCTAAAATTGGCTTGAAAGTTTTCGAAAATATTGATAATGCTTTAGAAATTGTTTTAAAATCAACAAATAAAAGCGCTCGAATAGGAGTAGTTACTCATGGAGGAGATGTAATGTTTAGAATTGAGTAATATTTAATAAAAATAAGGTTATACAAAAATAAAATGCGATAAATAAGTATTTATAAGTCCTTTAAAGGAGATAATTATGACCGATAAAGATAATTTTTAGGCAAAGACTGGTTATTGGATACAACTGAAGGAGTAAAACTTTACCATGATATTGCAGTTCCAACCAGAAAAGAAGTCGGAATTATTGATACTCATACTCACCACAATTTAAGACAGATTATAGAAAATAAACCTTTTCCCAATATTTGGAGGGCCGAAGTTCTTGAGACAAGGGGAGAATATAAAAATTGTGATCATTATATTATTCAATTGGCAGCAAAGCTCCCCGGTTTTTCCCAGGCTTTGGCTAGAGCTCCTCAAATTTTAGATTATGATAAATGGAAGGCCTTGTGCGGAGTTTTTACTTATCTTGAGGGAAATCACGTTCATCAATGGATGCATTTAGACTTGAGAAGAATGTTTGGAATTGAAGAATTATTGAGTACAGAGACTGCAGATAGAGTATGGAAAAAAGCAAATGATCATTTAAATCAAAAGGACATGTTCCCCCAGGCTGTATTAAAGAAAATCGGGGCAAGAATTATTTTTACAACCGATTATCCGATAGATGATTTACCATATCATAAGATGGTCAAAGAAATAGAAGGCATCACTTTCTCGCCTACTTTTAGACCGGATAGCTGTTGTAATATTTTTGATGATAAGTGGAAATCGAATGTTGAAAAAATCTGTCAATTCACTGATCAGGAAATAACTCTTGAAGGCCTTGTAGAAGCTTTAAGAATAAGACATTCTTATTTTGCCAAAAGGGGAGCTAAGGCAAGTGATCATGGTTTATTAGAGCCTTATGGATTAGGGGTTACCAAAGAAAGACCTGAATATATTTTCCGGCAAGCCTACAACAAAGGAAAAAATATAATCTTAGATCTGTTGAAACGAGGGAATTTATTTCCTATATGATGCACCAATTCTGTGCTATGAATCAAGAGAAAGAAATGGTTACCCAGATACATTATGGTGCAATTAGAAATGCCAATGAATATTTATTTAAAAATTGGGGAACTGATGTAGGAGGAGATGTTTTGGCAGAAAATGTAAATATTGTTTAAAATCTGCAACCCTTATTAATAAAATTTTTTAGCGGGGAAAGTGAGAATCAAGGACATTTAATATTATATCCTATGAACCAAATATTTGCCCATACTAATTTAATGTTAGAAAGAGCCTTTCCTAATGTACACTCTGGATTTCCATGCTGGCATAATGATTCTCCTTATATGATGGAGCAATATCTGCTTCATACTGCCGGATCCTCTCTTCTTACTTCAAGCGGAGGACCAGTCTGTGATGGAAGGAAAATTTTATCTGAAGGAAGTAGATTTGAAGTCTTTGACAGGATAATATGTAAAGTACTAGGATACCTTGTTTCGAGTGGGCAAATGACCTATAATGGGGGAGTGAGAACGTTAAAAGCTTTGATATATAAAAATCAAATAAAGTTGTTTAATTTACAAGGAGAAATTAATGAATAAAGTGGAAATTTTGCGATATTTTAAAGAGTATTATAGTGATAAATACATATTCTATCCTTCTTCTATAAAGTTAGAAAAAAGTAATTATTTTTTTATGGCGAAAGGTGATAAAGAAAAGAATTTGATAATTTTTGCACCTCCTGATCTTACTAATAAATTTGAAGGGGAGAATTTAGAAGGGAAGGTAGTGGATGAAAATAAATTGATTATAAAGAAATGTTATTTAAACCATCTTAATCTTTCTCTATTACGAGAAATATTTCCTCACCTCAATCCTTCTTTTTGCGGTATAAGGGCTTCTTTTGGCACCGGAGATCGTTTGGGGATAGCTACTCCGGCTCATCTTCAGGCCTTTAAAAGTAAAGATATTTTTCCGATTTTAGCTCAGCAGTCGGTTAGAGAGATGGCCCGAACTGAGAGAAATTGGCAGAAAGTTTTAGATGATGCGATTTGGGGTTGTTTTGAAGCTGGATATGAAGGTCCTTTTGGGGCGGATGCCGATCATGTAAAAAATATTAAAGAGCTGAAAGAAGCGGTAGATTGTGATTTTACAATGTTTACCATAGACCCTTCCGATTTTATTAGTAAGGATATAGAGGAATTAAACGAACAAGAACTGAACCAACTTTATAATAAAATTCCTAAGAATAAAGAAATAGAAAATTTATATTTAAATAAGAAGTTTAAAATCGGTGAGCAAGATTTAATATTTGATGAGAAATCATTAAGAAAAATTATACTAACTTATTCCGAAGCCTTAAATCATGTGGTGGAATGTTACGAATTTTTAAAAGATTACAAAAAGGAAAAATTTGATTTAGAAATTTCTGTAGACGAGACTCCCACCGTTACTTCTCCCTTGGCTCATTTATTTATTGTTTTGGAACTACAAAGATGGGGAGTAAATTTTCAAAATATCGCACTTCATTTCTTAGGAGACTGGCAAAAGGGAATAGAATATATAGGAAACGTGAAGCAGTTTGCCAAGGAATTTTCTTTACACGCAGCTATCGCAAAAAATATTGGAGGATATAAACTTTCTCTTCACACCGGAAGTGATAAATTTTCTGTTTATCCTATTTTTTCTCAGGAGACAGATGGTCTTTGCCATATAAAAACTGCCGGGACCAGCTGGTTAGAGGAAGTAAAAGTGGTTGCCATGAAAGACCCGGCTCTTTATCGAGAGATTCATCGATTTGCTTTGGAGAATTTTGCAAAAGATAGAGCATCTTATAATTTAACTACCGACCTTTCCCGTATAGCTGATATAGATACAATTACCGATGATGAATTAATAAATCTTTTTAAACAGAATGACTCTCGACAACTTATCCATATAACCTATGGTTCTATTTTAAGAGCGAAGGATGATAAAGGAAAATATATCTTTAAGGATAAAATTTATCAGATTTTATTCCGCTTTGAAGAAGACCATTATCGGGAACTTTCTAATCATATCAGGAGACATCTGGAACTTTTAAGGGCATAAGCTTTGTTATTTGGATAACTAGTTGCCGGTTATTGTATAACATTTTTGAGTTTTTTAAAACAAATTCAAGAATAAAATTTGTAAGTTTCATAGGAAGTATAGGTTTAGGACGCGTTGGTTATTCCTCACGCTTGGGGGAGATAAACAAGTTTATATATTACTTATTTATATATCAACGCTTAGTTGCCAAAAATATTTTTGTCTTTTGACAATATAGAGAATAGAGGAAAACTATGAAGAACGAACTATTTGATTTAAGTAATAAGATTGCTCTGGTCACAGGATCTAGTCAGGGAATAGGTTTTGTTATTGCGCAAGGATTGGGAAAAGCGGGTGCCTACGTGATTTTAAACGGTACAAATAAAGAGAAACTTAATAAAGCTGTCTCAATCCTTTCCAAAGAAGGGATCATGGTTTGTGGTTGCCCTTTTGATGTTACTGATAAAAAACAAATCCACCAACAGATTTTAGCTATAGAGAAAAAAGTAGGGCAAATTGATATTTTGGTAAACAATGTTGGAATACAAAAACGAGGACCGCTGGAGACAATTGAAGAATCTGTATGGGAAGAAGTAATTGACGTTAATTTAAAAAGTGTTTTTCTGACTAGTCAACAGGTTGTTCAGGGAATGATTTTTCGGAAATCAGGGAAGATTATAAACATATGTTCTATTCAAAGTGAGCTTGGAAGAGCAACAATAGCTCCATACACAGCCTCTAAAGGTGGCGTAAAAATGCTTACTAAAGCTATGGCTGTAGAATGGGCGAAGTATAATATTCAGGTTAACGGCATAGGCCCAGGCTATTTTATCTCAGATATGACTCGAACTTTAGCAGAAGACCCTAAATTCGATACTTGGCTTCGATCTCGAACACCAGCAGGTAGATGGGGAGATCTTTCCGAATTAGTGGGAGCGTCTATTTTTCTTGCCTCCCGTGCATCGAGTTTTGTAAATGGCCAGATAATATATGTAGACGGGGGAATACTTGCATCCTTGTAGATACACTCAAGTAACTTAAGGATTAATGCACTTATTCCGAATTTTTTCCTTCCTCAGCAGAATTGATATTTATTCTGTATTTTTATGCGATTTATAAACAATTTAGTCTTAATTTTTAAATGAAACAAAAAAATAAAGATGGTGTAAAATTTTAATAGGGACTTTAAAGAAAAAAGGTTTGCCAAGAGATAAATAAAAAAGATATACTTCCCTCAAAGAAAAAGAATAAACATTCTTTTAAAAAATGAGGTAAATCTACCCTATAGAATATTTAGAAATATCCATAAATTTACCTAATCTTAAATTAAATATAATAGAAAAAGAGGAGAACTTTCCTATCAAAACAAAAAATTAAGGTATATGACTAAACTTTTAGGAGATATCACTTTCTACAAAAGAATACATCAAGAAAGAAGTGCTCATTACCGTTATCTTCTTGATGAAAAGTTAAGCCTGATTAAGAACCAACGGGTAAGCCAATCATACCAAAAGATAGATGATCTCTTGGCCTTTATAAGTGGTTTTAGGAGAATTGCACAGAAACCTCAGGCCAGGATATAAGAAGGATCTAGAAGGATTGATGTATTATATCTACCACAATCATGATGCCTAAAAGCTATAATAAAATCCATAGGTAACGCCAGAGAAAATTCCATAGTTATATATGTAAAAAAATATTGAAGAAAAAGTAATTGTTTGTTGACAAGCTTATGCAAATATGTAATAATTTTCAATATATCTAAAAACTGCTTCAGAGTAATACATTTAAATCAATCATTTGTATGAAGATTATTTTATGAGTATGATTCCTCATATTTATTTGCTAAGATTAAAATAATTGAGGGGGTGGGGATTCTAAAAATGAATAAAAATTGTATTAAGATTGGAATCGGAAGTTTTACTTTTCGTTACGCAATAGGCATAGAAGACTGCATGCCCAACAAACCGATGACTCCTATTGATTTTATTGATGCTGCTTCAAATTTGGGTTTCAACAGGATTCAGCTATGTGAGAATTTGAAATACGCGGAGTATAATACCGATTCAATTATAAGTTTTGCTGAAAGAGCAAAGGACAGGAATCTTATTGTGGAACTGGGTACGTATGGACTTACTTATGATAATCTGAAGAAGCATATTGAAATAGCAAATATATTTAATAGTAAATTTATCAGGATAGCCATAGGGGATTTGTGTGATAATAATATTGATTGTTCATACAGGATGGCAATTGAAACAATTTCCTCGATCATCGACGAGTGTAAAAAAAGTAATATAGTTCTTGGGCTTGAAAACCATTTTGATTTGCCGACACCGTATATTTTGAAAATCCTTGAAGAAATAAATGACCCTTATATCGGAGCGATATATGATACAACGAATGCAATTTATTTTATTGAACGACCTGAACGTACTTTAGAGTTATTGCTACCATACATAAAATCTGTTCATTTAAAAGATTATCAGTTAAAAAAGGCTGAGGCTTCCATTGTAATGTCAGGGAGAATACTTGGTGAAGGACAACTTAATTCTAAGGAAATTTTGAAAACCGTTTTAACTGCAAATCCTGAAGCGTCTGTAATAATGGAAACGACCATACGTCGAAGAGAAGGCTTATCAAGTGAGCAAGTAGTTTTTGAGGAAAAATTACAAATAGAGAAGAGTACACAATACCTTAAAGATTTAATTGATAGTTTTTAAATTAACATACGCTAAAATATATGTTAAAGTATAATTTTAAATTATGGAAGTCTTGATAAAAAATATTTTTGATATTCGATATGCAGCATTATTTGTTGAACCTCGAAAATAAATTTATAAATCTATAAAAACATTGGGGAAAATTAATTATTATATAAAGGAGGATATTTTCTAG
>Ga0315533_1001378_pt1 | contig 18601 bp, 9 predicted proteins | sample SalMarSW160130MG_FD_203081 | JGI IMG/M metagenome (GOLD analysis project Ga0315533, IMG submission 203081) | Salt marsh sediment microbial communities from the Plum Island Ecosystem LTER, Massachusetts, United States - Salt Marsh Sediment SW1601-30 ... | reverse complement strand
GCCAAAAAGGCTCGGAGGCGTGGTTTACTCCACGTTGAGAACGTTTTTGACCGACAACGCAGGCATCGGGCTTTGCAGCCGGCCGCAATAGAGCGGGTTATTTGGATAGGTTCTTAGGATCAAGAGTTGACATTACGCGTTATCAAGGGTATTTTTTGATGCCGTGCCTGTCCCTTCGGCAGGCTCAGGGCCTGACCTGAGCTGGGTCGAAGGAATGGATAAACCAGTTCAAAAATAGGTGGTCTTCCTACAGATTTGACAGGCCTGCCCTGAGCCTGTCGAAGGGAAGGAGTGGATACAGACTATGAAATCTTCATTTAGGCTTAGAAATATCATAAAGATAAGTTTACTCGCTGCAGCACTTTTAGCTGGTGAAAATCCTGTCCTGCCTGCCCCGCCTGTCCTGAGCGCAGCCGAAGGGAGCAAAGTCAAAGTATTAATTGCTCAAAGCAGGCGAACGGACAACATGAGTGCGTCGAATGCTACTATGCAAAGCGGTGCTTCATCACGAAGTACAAGTCGACGCGAAACCCAAGCAAATAAGGTCTTTAAGGACCGTATTGTTCCTCACTGGTTTGTCCACAAAACACCTGACGGTGCTGAGGATACGTGTTTCTGGTATCGAAACGACCTTAAAGGCGATACCAAGGAATTTATCCTGGTCAATGCCGAACGCGGAACGCGTCAGGCGGCGTTTGACCATCAAAAGCTGGCCTCGGCTTTATCTAAAGCGACGGGTGTCGAATACGAGGCCGATCGGCTGCCTTTCAAAACAATCGAGTTTATGGACGAAGGTAAGGCCATCCGGTTCAAGTTTGCCCCTTCAACAGGGTCAGAGCAGGCTCTGAGCGAGGATTCCAGCGGAGAGGGGACCCAAGCCGAAGGGGAGAAAGAGACAACCTGGAAATGTGACCTGTCATCCTATGAATGCACCAAGACCGAAGCATCCGCCACCTTGGATGCAGAGGACCAAGCTGAGTCCCGATTCGGTCGGGGCAGATTCGGGCGGAGGCAACGGTCCGCCTCCGGCGGTTTTGGCCAGCGGCGGGGCGAACTTGGTGAACCAGTCCGTTCTCCCGATGGCAGATGGTCGGCATTTGTCAAAAACAACAATGTCTTCGTCCGTTCCGAAGACAACAGTGAGGAAACTCAGCTCAGTCAAGACGGAAGAGTTGGTGCCTCTTACGGAATGCTCTCGTGGGCCCCTGATTCGCAGAGCCTGGTGGCCTTTCGCATCGAGCCGGGCGACAAAAAAGAGGTGTACCTGGTCGAATCGTCACCATCCGGCGGCGGACGGGCCAAGCTACACAGCCGTCCCTATACACTGCCGGGCGATAAGCTCACGGCCTACGATCTGAATCTTTTCGATATAGATACTCAAAAGCAAATCAAGCCCGATATTGATAAGTTAGAGTTGGATTGGGAGGTTCCGCGTTTGCATTGGAAGAAAGACCAACGTCACTTTGCGTATGAAAAAGTCGATCGGTGTCACCAGCGTTTCCGAGTCATTGAGGTTGACTCCCACACCGGAGACGCCCGCAACCTCATCGACGAGAAGACCGAGACCTTTATCTGGACCGCCCATACGGAAAATCTGAGATTGAGTTTAGTAAACTGGCTGGATAATACCGATGAAATAATTTACGTCTCTGAGCGCGACGGCTGGCGACATCTTTATCTAATCGACGCAAATGAAGGAAAAGTCAAGAATCAGATAACCTCAGGCGAGTGGGTAGTGCGCGGCATTGACCAAATCGATGAGGAGAAACGGCAAATCTGGTTTAACGCCAGCGGCAGAAATCCGGATCAGGACCCGTACTTTATCCATTACTACCGCATCAACTTCGACGGCACCGGCCTTGTGGCGCTGACCGAGGATAACGGCAACCACTTTATTCAATACTCACCGGACCGGAAATACATCATCGACACTTACTCGCGTGTGGACATGGCACCGATACATGAGTTGCGGCGGACTTCAGATGGCAGCCTGGTCTGCGAACTGGAGAGGACAGACATCACTGAGCTGGTGGCTACGGGTTGGAAGCCGCCAGAGGTGTTTGTTGCCAAGGGCCGTGACGGCAAAACTGACATCTGGGGCATCATTTGCAGACCACCCGACTTCTCCACAGGACGCCTTACGGCGGACCCGGACAAGAAGTACCCGGTCATCGAACAGATATATGCCGGGCCGCAAGGCTCTTTTGTGCCGAAGACGTTCAGAGCCAGCAGCCGGTTTGATTCGCTCACGGAATTGGGCTTTATCGTGGTGCAAATGGACGGTATGGGGACGGCCAACCGCTCCAAGGCTTTCCATGACGTCTGCTGTAAAAACCTAAAGGACGCCGGCTTCCCAGACCGAATCCTGTGGCATCAGGCCGTCGCGAATAAATATCCCTATTATGACATTAGCCGCGTGGGCATTTACGGCGTCTCCGCCGGCGCTCAAAGCGCCGCAGGTGCCCTGCTGTTTCATCCGGAGTTCTACAAAGTCGCTGTGGCCGCGTGCGGTTGTCACGATAACCGTATGGACAAAGCCTCGTGGAATGAGCAATGGATGGGCTATCCGGTCGGCCCTCAATATGCCGAGTGTTCAAATATCGAAAACGCCGGTCGGCTGCGCGGCAAGCTGTTTTTGATAGTCGGCGAGATGGATAGGAATGTCCCGCCGGAATCCACGATGCGTTTTGTGGACGCCCTGGTTAAGGCCGGCAAGGATTTCGACCTTTTGGTGGTTCCCGGCGCTGGTCACGGTATGGGTGGCTCTTATGGCCAGCGGCGGATGCAGGACTTCTTTGTGCGCAATCTTCTTGGCGTAGAACCTCCCAACCGCAATGCCGAAAGTCAAAACGAAGCGAGCAAAGCTGTAAATAAAACCGAAGGATAATCTAAAATCTGTTAGAGAGGAACGACCATGAGACGCATAGTCTGTTTTTTTATTGTCATTTGTAGTCTGTTTGCTTCTTTCTCGCAGGTGCATGCCGAGAAATCATGGCCATATCCAATTCCCTGTCGCATCCAGGACGGGAACAACCCTGATCTGTTTATAATGACCTTAGGTGATGTGGATACGACCCTGGCCCAAGGCACCTACGACCCCGTAAAGGACCAGGTGACTCTGAAAGATGGAACCATCAAGGAGCACTACTATCGGGACACGCTCGGTGTAGCATATTACCAGCCTATTGATAAGACACGTTTCCCGCTGCCGCCGTCCGGCTGGTGCACATGGTACTATTATTATCCGAGAATCACAGCCACGGAGGTAAAACGCAATGCCAGGTGGATTTCCGAGAACCTCAAGGACTATGGCGCTCGGTTTGTGCAGATCGACGACGGCTGGCAAGGCTCAGGCGGACGGGAAGGCGGGCGTGACTGGAGCACCGTCAACCCGGAACGCTTCCCGGATGGTATGGCAGATGTAGCCTCGCATATCAAATCCGTGGGCCTGACCCCAGGCATCTGGCTGGCACCGCACGGCCAGAGCAACGAAACAGTCGTTAAGCAAAATCAGAATGTGTTTCTATTAAAGCCAGATGGCACGACGGCCTCCGACACCTGGGAAGGCAAGTACCTGATCGATCCAACCACACCCCAAACCCATGCGTATCTGAAAGCTCTGTTTACAAAACTCTGTGACTGGGGCTATGACTATTTCAAGATCGACGGTCAGCCTATTGTGGCAAACGAATATCGCAATAAAAAATCATTTATGAAAAACCCCGAAGACGACACTAACGGACTTTATCGAAAGACCCTTGAGAGCATACGCCAGACAATCGGGCCTGACCGTTATCTGCTCGGCTGCTGGGGCATTCCGGTCGAGGGCGTCAACATTATGAACGGCTCACGTACAGGTGGGGACATCGTGCTCGGCTGGGGCGGCTTTCAGGTCGCCTTGCGCGCCGTGATGCAGTACTATTACCAGCACAATATCATCTGGTACGCCGACCCCGATGTTATGGTTCTGCGGTCACCTCTTACTATGGAGCAGGCCCGTGTGTGGGCTACGCTGCAGGGACTGACCGGCCAGGCCCTTATGGCTACGGACCGGATGATGGATTTGTCCGAGGACCGCGTCGAGATGCTCAGGCGTGTCTATCCGGCTGTTGACATTCGACCGCTGGACTTATTTCCTTCTGAACGCAACAAAAGAATCTGGGACCTGAAAGTCAACCACCTGGGACGCCGTTATGATGTAGTCGGCGTGTTCAATTTCGATGAGACTACTACGGAACAGATGTACCTGAAGTGGGCGGACCTGGGCCTGCCGATCGACCGTCCCTTGCATGTGTTTGATTTCTGGAACAAGGAATATTTAGGTGCGTGGGAGGCCGGCATTGCTCTGGACGTGGCCCCCACGAGCTGCAGGGTCCTGACGGTGTTGCCAAGCACAGGGCAAATTCAATTGATCTCGACTAATCGTCACATTACCCAGGGCCGGGTTGATCTGATGGAGTTGAATTATAATGAAGGCCAAATGTCCTATAGCGGCAAGAGCCGGGTCATCAAGAACGATCCGTATGAGCTGCATTTTGTTTTCCCCAGAGATGATAACTTCGCCGTCAAGAGTGTTATGGCCAGGTCGGGTGGCAGCGTCAAGGCCGCAAGCCTTGGCGATGGTGATGCTTTAGGTACATCAAACCATCCCCAAGCTTCGCCCTTCGACTCTGCTCAGGACAGGCTTGAGGCTGCCACCCACCCTTCGACAGGCTCAGGTCAGGCTCTGCCTGTCACCCACACCAACCATCAGGGATGGGCTACGGTCAAAATTCACAGCGACCAAACCACAGAAGCGACCTGGGAAGTCCGGTTCGAGCCTACGGATATCTTTCATTATCCTACGGGTGAGCCGACCAACCTGCGTGTAGAGCGTGTCGGCCTGGATGGTGCCAACCTTACGTGGAATGAACAATATTGGCTCAACGTAGGATATCAGGTATATTTAGACGGCAAACTACAGGGATACACTCCTAAAGCAGCGTTCCCATTGCGCGGACTTGATCCCAAGGCGACGTATGCTGTGGGTGTCGAGACTGTATGGGAAGACGGCACGGCCAGCCCCCGTAAGGTGGAACAAAAATTCTCACTAAAATCAACGGTTCCTAAGCAAATGCCGTTAAGCCAACTGAAACCGCTGCGCGAAGGCTCCCGCAGAGGTAGGATTGTGAATCAGTCGGTTTCAATCGGGGACAAATCATACCAGAACGGGATAATTATGCGGCCTGGTTCGGATGTCGTGTATGATATCAAAGGTTTGTACAGCTCCTTCTCCGCGATGGTGGGAATCGGTGACGAGTCCAATAGCGACATCAGCGTGGAGTTCGTGGTCGTTGGTGATGACAAGGAACTATGGCGCAGCACCAGCCTAAAGAAGGCTGATTGCATAAGGGCGGTGAATGTTGATGTCACGGGGATTCGACATCTAATGCTGCGTGTCACCGGAGAATCCTCCCGGCGCAGCCGTGTCCAGGCTGCCTGGATCGACGCTACGCTGGTGCTGAATCACAGATGACAAAAGCCAGAAAATATAGAACAGATCGCTCGCAATGACACGTTATTGTCTAAAAACTTTTTCAAGGTACCTTAGTTCTGTTTTCTGTGTTCTCCTGACCTTAACGCTGCAGAATGAAGCGTCCGTCCAAGAGGCAGGACGGTGCAGGGGACGGCGAGGTAATACCAACACCGTCGCATGCCGAGGCTGACCAAAAAAACCTTGTCTTGTGGGTCTGATGTTAGTATATTAGCCATAGAAGAACGCTCCTCGGTGCTTATGTGTTCGCGTCAGGAGGGGCTACCATGATTTGAAAGGCAGTTGCACGATAGAATTCGGCGGATATGCGATCACGTTGGCGTTGGGCAAGTGTGGGCTTTTGGCTGTGTCCACGATATGGGGCAAAACCGCTTTTGACACAATATCGGGACTGAACGCGACGAGCTTTGGGTACACCTCAAGATGGAGAGCCAATCCAATAAAGAATTGAAAGGCTATGTCTTCGACATAAAGAAATACGCCATCCACGATGGGCCGGGCATACGAACCACGGTTTTTCTGAAGGGTTGTCCACTGCGATGCCAGTGGTGTCATAATCCTGAGAGCTGGAAGCTTCATCCTGAGCCGAGCCTGCGCCACGGGCGATGTGTCAGGTGCGGGCGCTGTATCGAGATATGCAGCCAAGGGGCAATAAGCTTAGTCGATGGACAGCCGGTCACTGATGTCGAAAAGTGCCAGATGTGCGGGGCATGTGTGGATGCGTGTCTGGCCGGTGCCAGAGAAATTATTGGACAACAAGTGTCGGTGGCTAAAATAATGGTTGAGGTTGAAAAAGACCGAATCTTCTACGACCAATCGGGTGGAGGTGTAACGTTCTCCGGAGGCGAGCCGCTGATGCAGCCGGAGTTCCTTCTGGCGATGTTAGAGCAATCCCGACAAGTCGGGATTCACACAGCGGTCGACACAACCTGTTACGCAGAACCAAAGGTCATCCGAGACGTAATAAATAAGACGGATATTTTTTTGTGCGACTTGAAACACATGGACTCATCCGTGCACAAACAGTATACTGGTGTGGGAAATGAATTGATACTCGATAATATCCGGGACCTTGCCAGGGCCGGCACAAAGATTCTGATCCGTGTTCCTGTAATCCCCGGCTTCAATGACGACCAGAGAAACATCGAAGAGACAATTCAATTTGTTAAGTCGCTTGAGAATGTTGACAGGATCGATATCCTGCCCTACAACCGCGGTGGCTTGGAAAAATCGGTGCGACTTTCTGATAATTTTGAGCTTATGCAGACAGAAACACCCAGTGATGAGACGATGGAAGGTATCGCAGAAACGTTTAGAAGACACGGATTTGAAGTGAAAATAGGTGGTTGATACGATGAATAAGCGAGTAGCCAAGTTGCGTCAGCAAAGCGTTGGGACAAAGCCCTACATCTCGACCGAGCGAGCTGAGCTTATCACGCAATTTTATCAAAGTGATGTTCCCATGCGCCATTCCGTGCCCGTCTGCCGGGCGCTTGTCTTCAAGCATATCCTGGAGAACAAGACAATATGTATCAACGATGGAGAGCTTATCGTAGGCGAACGAGGTCCTGCTCCCAAAGCAACACCAACGTATCCTGAGCTGTGCTGCCATGATTTGGAAGACCTGCACATACTCAGTACTCGCCAGAAGACTTCTTTTGATGTTAGTGATGAGGTGAAGCAAGTTTACGAAGAAAAGATTATCCCGTTCTGGTCCGGTAAAACAATTCGAGACAAAGTCTTCCAGGCAATGAGCCAGGACTGGCATCGAGCGTTCAATGCAGGCGTTTTTACCGAGTTTATGGAACAGCGGGCACCGGGACATGCTATTCTTGATGATAAAATTTACCACAAGGGTATGGCAGATTTCAAAGAGACCATTTCAGAAAATAGAAAGAAGCTGGACTACCTTAATGACCCGTGCGCATACGAGAAAGACCAGGAGTATCAGGCAATGCTAATTGTCGCTGATGCTGTGATTACATTTGCCAGGCGATATGCGGATAAGGCACGCCAGCTGGCTGAGGTTGAAAGTGATTCTGGTCGCCGCGAGGAACTAAAGCACATTGCGGAAATCTGTTCGCATGTGCCGGCCCATGCACCTCGTGATTTCTGGGAAGCTCTGCAAGCATATTGGTTTGTTCACCTGTCCGTGATCACAGAGCTGAACACGTGGGACTCATTCAATCCGGGTCGGCTCGACCAGCATCTGTATCCCTTTTATAAAAAGGGTATAGAAGAAGGGACACTGACGCAGGAAAAAGCCAAGGAGCTGTTACAGTGCTTCTGGATCAAGTTCAATAATCAGCCTGCACCGCCGAAGGTCGGTGTCACCGAGGAGCAAAGCGGCACGTATACAGATTTTGCCCTGATCAATATCGGCGGACTGACGCCGGACGGCGCAGATGCTGTTAATGAAGTCTCGTACTTGCTCTTGGATGTTGTCCAAGAGATGCGATTGATTCAGCCAAGTGCCTGCATCCAGATTAGCTCGAAAAATCCGGACCATTTTCTTAAGCGAGCGTGCCAGGTTATTCGGACCGGCTTCGGCCAGCCGTCGGTATTTAATACCGATGTTATTATTAAGGAAATGCTGCAGGACGGCAAAAGCATCAAAGATGCCCGCTGTGGAGGTCCCAGCGGTTGCGTTACGATCAGCGCTTTTGGCAAAGAGAGCTGCACGCTAACGGGCTACATAAACTGGCCCAAGATATTTGAACTGGCTTGCTTCGGCGGTGTGGATCAAAACAGCGGTGAGCAAATCGGACCACAGACCGGCGATGCTCGCCGGTTCTGCTCCTACGAAGAATTTATGGAAGCTTACAAAACGCAGCTTAGATACTTCGTTGACCTCAAGATTCGCGGCAATAACGTTATTGAGCGGCTGTTCGCTAATTTTCTGCCGGCTCCTTTTATGTCTATACTTATGGATGACTGCATTGCTCGCGGATTGGATTATCATAATGGCGGACCTCGATACAATCCCACATATATTCAAGGCGTAGGAATTGGCACATTGACCGATTCACTAACTGCTGTTAAATACCAGGTCTTTGATAAGTCCGGCGGCTGCCGGATCTCTATGGACGAATTACTGTCGGCTATGCAGGCCAACTTTGAAGGATATGAAAAGCTGCGGCACGAACTCACTTTTCATACACCCAAATACGGCAACGACGACGAGTACGCTGATGGCTTGGCCGAGGAAGTCTTTAACGCCTACTACGAAGTTCTGAACGGTCGTCCGAATACAAAGGGTGGAAAATACAGAGTCAATCTCCTTCCGACGACAGTACATATTTACTTCGGTTCGGTGATAGGCGCTCTACCCAACGGCAGAAAAGCAGGCGAGCCGGTTTCTGATGGGATATCCCCAACGCAGGGAGCTGACACCAAAGGTCCGACAGCGGTAATCAAATCAGCGGCCCACATCGACCACGCACGCACAGGCGGCACGCTTTTGAATATGAAGTTCAATCCGCAGGTGCTCTCTGGCGATGATGGGATTGAGAAGCTCGCGCATCTAATCCGGGCATACTTTCGGCTTGATGGTCATCACATTCAGTTCAATGTTATTACCGCTGATATGCTACGCAAAGCCCAAGAGAATCCCGGCCAGCACCGCGACCTGATTGTAAGAGTAGCAGGCTATAGTGATTACTTCGTTGATGTGGGTCACCAGTTGCAGGATGAAATTATAGCCAGGACAGAGCAACAGGCTTTTTAGAACATAACCCCCAGTAAAACTAGGGGCTAAATATTTAGCCTGCGGTTTCACCGCAGGTTGTTTTCCGGGAGGCTTAATTATGAGTGGATTTTGGGTTTGCAAAAAGCAGAAATTCTATCTTCTGTTCTCTGTTTTCTGTCCTCTGTTTTCTGTCCTCTGTTTTCTGACCATAGCCGAAGGGTCAGACCAAAGCGAGCTGAAGGCAATAATTGCGGCACATGTTGAGAAAGTCGAGCCTTTATCAACAAAAGTGAATCTTGTTTACTGGGAAGTGGCTACCACCGGCAAGAGCGAAAAGTTCCAGGAATTGGAGCAGCTTCAGCTTGAGATACGCAAGATATATAGTGACCCGAATGACTTTAACCGCCTGAAGCTTTTCAAAGAACGTGGACAAATCAAAGACCTACAGCTTGTTCGGCAATTGGAGAAGCTGTACCTGGCATACCTGCAGAATCAAATTGAACCGGAATTAATGAAACGCATCGTCGAACTGGAAACGAAAGTCCAGGAGGCTTATAACAACTATCGGGGCACCATCAGTGATAAAAAAGTCACGATGAGTGACATATATACAATCCTCACGACTGAGAAAGATTGCCAAAAGAGAGAGATGGCATGGAAGGCGAGCAAACAGGTCGGCAACGTTATTATCGACGATTTTCTGCAATTAGTCAAACTGCGGAACGAGGCTGCCAGAAAAGTTGGGTTTGAAAACTACCATTCTCTATCGGTATTCGTCGGCGAGCAGAGCACAGAGGAGCTGGACAAAATCTTCGCTGAGCTGAGCGAACTTACAAATGAACCTTTCAAGCAGCTCAAGAAGGAGCTTGACCAAATTCTGGCCCAGAGTTACGGCATTAAACCTGAAGATTTGATGCCATGGCATTATCACGATCCATTCTTTCAGAGGACACCTTTGGTTTATGAGCTGGATTTGGATTCCTATTACAAGAACCAGGATGTGAAAGAGCTTGCTCAGAAATACTACGCAAGTGTCGGCCTACCTGTAGATGACATTCTGGCCAGAAGCGATTTGTACGATCGAGAGGGTAAATATCCTCACGCTTTCGGCCACGACGTGGACCGCAACGGCGATGTTCGGGTGCTCGCCAATCTTCAGAACACCGAACGATGGATGGAAACAATCCTGCATGAATTAGGGCATGCAATTTACAGTAAATACCACGATCGTTCTGAACCCTGGCTGCTGAGAGAGCCGGCTCACAGCTTCACAACAGAAGCCGTAGCGATGTTCTTCGGCAGATTGAGCAGGAACGCTGCATGGATGCAAGAGATGTTGGAACTTAAGCCTGAGGAGCAAAGTAAGATTGAAAAGGTAGGCGCCAAATACATGCGATTCCAGCAGATCCTATTTGCGCGATGGGCGATGGTCATGTACAACTTTGAGAAGGCTTTGTACGCTGATCCCGACCAGGATTTGAACACTCTTTGGTGGGACCTCGTCGGGAAGTATCAATTCGTCAATCGCCCGCCGGGCCCAGCGAATGCCGGCTGGGCTTCAAAGCTGCACTTTACAACGGCTCCCTGCTACTACCATAACTATATGCTGGGTGAGCTGCTGGCCTCTCAGCTTCATCACTACATTGTTTACAATATCTTTAAACTTGACTGCGATAAAAACGTCAGCTATGTTGGTGACGAACGTCTGGGGCAATATCTTCGAGAGAACATCTTCGCACCGGCAGCGCGTTATCACTGGAACGAGATGATTACCAGAGCAACAGGGAAGCCTCTGAACCCAAGCTACTTTGTTGAGCAATTCATCCGAAACGAGTAAAATTTGAAGTGACTAAAGTTGCGAATTGAATAACAACTTTAGTTCACTTTAGGCACTTTAGCCCACTTTAGCTCACTTATTATGGTCTATCTAATCGCTATCTTAATCTATCTGTTGGTACTTACCAGCATAGCTATATACAAATCCAGGCAGGTTAAAACTCAACAGGATTTTGCTGTAGCGGGGCGTACGCTGTCACCGTGGGTCATGGTTATGACTATGCTGGCAGTGTGGATCGGAACAGGCTCCATCGTGGGCAATGCCGAGGAAGCGTATCGCACCGGTAAGGCAGCGCTGATTATTCCGTTTGGCACATTTGCAGGCATGATTCTATTGTCTCTTGTTGCAACACGGGCAAGAAATATCCGGGCTCTGAGCGTTCCTGAAATTATTGGTTCACGGTTCGGCTTGGTAGCCCGCTTTTTAGCCGTGATTGCCCTGATAATAGCATATATGGTCATCGTCAGCTATCAGTTCAATGCCGGTGGCGCGGTTATTGAAGTTATTACCGACTCTGTCGTAACAAAGGAAACCGCCACGCTAATCGCAGCGGTCTTTATTATTGCCTATACCATGCTGGCCGGTCTCAAGAGCCTTGCCAGTATGGATATTGTCACAGGGACGGTCATTACCGTGTCACTACTCATTGCCTTTCCGGTGCTCCTTATCAAAGCAGGAGGCTTTGAGGGCATGCGTGCGGCGTACGAGGCCATGCCTAAGGCCTCGCATATGCAATTCTGGGGTGTGTATAAACCGGTTCATATCATCAACTATTTGCTGCCCACATTCCTGCTGGTCATGGGCGATGCGAATCAGTATCAACGTATCTTTGCCAGCCGTAACGCTCGAGGCGCCAGGCAAGCGGTCATCGCCCTAATTTTCGCGGCACTGGTCATTGAACTTTTAATCATTTCCTCAGCCTGGATAGCAGGCAGTATGACACCTGATCCGGCAAACGGCAAGTACATCCTAATCTATGCAGCAAGACACTACATGCCCTTTGCTCTGAGCGTTTTATTTATGATTACCGTAGTGGGTATAATCGTCTCCACAGCGGATTCATTTCTTCTTGTGCCCGCAACCTGTTTTATCAATGACGTGTATTCAACCTATATAAATCCTAAGGCCAATCAGAAAAAGGTTATATTTATCAGCCGGATTCTTGTGCTGGTCTTTGGTGTGATTGCCTATCTGGTGACGCATGCTTTTGCCGAAACCACGGGCTTTTTCAAGAAAGCACTCTATGCGTACACGATCTATGGCTCAGCCATTACCCCGACATTAGTGGCTGCCCTATTCTGGAAACGGGCGACAAAGCAAGGTGCAATCGCGTCAATTCTCGCCGGTACGATTGTAGCTTTGGCATGGGCAGAGTTGGATTTCATTCGAAACAAACTGCCGGCATGGGCATCTGAGCTGGATGCTGTATTACCAGCTATAACAGTATCAGTCATTGCCCTGATTGCCGTGAGCCTGTTTACAAAAATTCAACCCGTGAGATAGAATCTCAAGAAATAAAATCTACTTGAAAGATATTATCTCACGGGTTAAAGAAGCTAATTTCGGAAGTTTCCCGGATGTTTTCAAGCGACACATATTTACAAAGAAGGCAACATTTGAGGCGACAAATAGGATCGGGTGTTATCCTGCTGCTCGGCAACCAGGATTGCCCCATGAACTTTGCCGAGAATCCGTATCCCTTCAGGCAGGACAGCTCGTTCTTATACTTCTTCGGTCTGGATAAGCCCGGCCTGACCGGCCTTATCGACATAGATGACGGAACCGAGACTGTATTTGGTGATGACCCGACAGTTGATGAGATTGTCTGGACCGGGCCACAAGTATCGCTGCGTGATATGTGTCTGAGAATCGCCGTCTCGAAAACCAACCCAAGTAATGAACTCCGGGCCACAATCGAAAAAGCACACCAACAGGGAAGAACCATCCACTTTCTCCCACAGTATAGGCCGGAGAATATCATCAAGATCAGCCGACTACTGGATATCGAACCAGCCAGAGTCCAGGATCATGTTTCTGAACCTCTGATACGAGCAGTCGTTGCGCAGAGGACCATCAAGTCGCCGGAGGAGGTTGAGCAAATTGAACAGGCACTTGAGATTACCCGTGAAATGCAAATTGCAGCTATGCAGCACGCCAGGCCTGGAATCTACGAGAGAGAAATTGCGGGGATTATGGAGGGCATAGCAGTATCTAAAGGTGTTCGGCTGGCCTTTCCCACGATTTTCTCAATACATGGAGAGACACTTCACAATCATGGCCACGATAATCTGATGCAAGAAGGCAATATCGCGGTGAACGACAGCGGGGCTGAATCCGGCCTGCATTACGCCAGTGACATTACGCGGACAATTCCCATCGGCGGCAGATTCACCAACCAACAACGAGAAATCTACCAGATTGTGCTAAGAGCTCAAGAAACAGCAATCGCAGCAATCATGCCGGGCGTCCAGTTCCGCCACGTGCACGAAATCGCATGTATAACGCTCGCATCCGGCCTGAAAGACCTTGGACTAATAAAGACGTCGCCGGAAGAGGCGGTCGAGGCCGGGGCACATACATTATTCTTCCAGTGTGGTCTCGGGCACATGCTCGGGCTTGATGTACACGATATGGAATCTCTCGGTGAAGACTATGTGGGCTATACGGACAAAATCAAGCGAAAGATGGAATTCGGCTGGCAGTGGCTTAGGTTAGCTAAGGCTCTGGAGGCCGGCTTCGTTGTTACTGTCGAGCCGGGGATTTATTTCATCCCTCAGTTGATCGACCGTTGGAATCAGCAACGTAAGTTTTGTGATTTTATAGACTATAGAAAAGTTGAGAGATATCGAGGCTTTGGCGGCATACGAATTGAGGATGATGTTTTGGTGACCCCCGTGTCTTCTGTCGAAGACAGAAACGGGGGCTGTCGTATCCTCGGCCCTGAGATCCCCAGGCAGATTGATGAAGTCGAAGCAATCACATCACAATGACAGATTCCGCACCAAAGATAAAGTGAGCTAAAGTACCTGCAACCGTGTTTCGTTTAGCGGTTGCGCTACTCGTTTCGTTAAACGTCTTACGTTAAACGCAACCGATACGAGCTGCGCAACCGCAACCATGAAACGAACAATAGACACTTTAGTCACTCTCGATAGGTGGGGCGTAGTATAATCCGAAGTTGGAGATTGTCGGGCAGAGCCGTAAGTCAAGAATTCTGATCCGCACCTTGTCGGCTGTAACGGTCGGCGTACGGCAGATGCGCTTGTAGCCTACTGTTTGCCCCTCGGCGATTTGCTGCCATTGGCCGTCCACGTGTGCATCAACGGCAAATCTGGCAATACGCTGACCGAAGTTGCGTATTTGTTCCTGGAAGACACAGCGATTGAAGGTCTTTTTACCGTCCAGTGTGACTACTAACTCAGCCTGCGTAGTCCAATCAGGCGGCATCCAGCATGTCGTTGTATCCCCGTCGAGAGTATTGGCAGCTTCAAAGTCCGGTCCGCGAGTTGCTGAAGCAATTGCAGTGGCGCCCTCGGCCAGGTTGGTCTTATACGTTTGGCGGAGAATCCGGCCAACTTCCATCAGTACCTTGCTGTCACGCTCAGGAAAAAGCCCATCGCGATTAGCCGGGACGTTCAACAGAAGTACCGTATTGCCACCGACGCAGCGTTCCCAGATGTCAAGGATATGCTCGGTTGTTTTAACGTGCTGCTCTTCGTCTCGCCAGAACCAGCCTTGCCGGATGGATGTATCAGTCTCGGCTGGGTACCAATGCAGGTATCCGCCGCGGTTGATGCTCTCTTGAAGTTTGGCCAGGCTGCCGAGGTCCTCATCTGTCATATCCGGCCAATCGAACTTATCGATCGGGGCACTTATAGGAATAACGCTCCACTCGGCTGCTCTTGTCCGACCCTGCTCATTGCCGCACCACCTTACGTCAGGCCCTTTACCAAAGATCACCGCCTCCGGCGCCAGCTCTCGTATCATTTCATACCACTGCGCGTATGTATATTGTTGTCCACCTTTGCGTTTAGGGTGTGCACCATCAAGCCAGACTTCATGGATCGGGCCGTATTCGGTCAGTAATTCAAACAACTGATTTAGAAAATATTCATTGTAATCATCCACGAGGTATTTAAAGGTCCGTTTGTCCTGGAACGGACGACCCTCTATTGGCCGTGGAATCACACGCTGCGAATATTTGCTCAGGTTGCCGTATAAGCCGTTCGGATTTTCGATTTGGTATAAATCAGCAGGAGACAAATAGACACCAACGGCCAATCTATACTTCTTGCATGAATTGACTAAGTCGCGCAACACGTCACCTTTGCCGCCGCGCCACGGGCTGGAGGCCACAGAGTGCCCGGTATATCGGCTCTGCCACAGGCAGAATCCATCATGGTGCTTGACTGTAAGGATGGCTTTAGTCATTCCGGCAGCCTTAATCATACGAACCCACTGGTCTGTGTCTAATTTCTCAGGATTGAATATGTTCGGGTCTTCTTTGCCGGTGCCCCACTCACGACCGGTGAAGGTATTAACGCCGAAGTGGATAAAACAGATGAATTCACCTTTCTGCCAAGCGAGCTGTCTGGCTGAAGGTCTGATGTTTACAGTTTTGAGAACAATATCCTCCATTCTCTCGACTGCGCTCTGCCGTAAGGCATCCTGTGGAGAGACAGGTTCAGCATTCTGTTCTGCCGATATGGAATTTGTAAGTGTGCAAAACGCTGCGCAAAGAAAAAAAAGTCTTAAAATATTTTCGAATTTCGAATTCCAAATTCCAAATTTTTGGAAGAATCGGTGCTTCATGGTCTCTTTCCTTTGAATAACATTTTTCCAGTGAACTAAAGTGCCTAAAGGGAGCTAAAGTTAAAATTTACAACTTTAGCTCCCTTTAGGCACTAAAAACTTCATGTCGCTTTATCAAGGATACAGTCTGATATCATCAAAGTACAGTTTACCTGTGCCGTCGACCGCAGGAGCATTCCTATCACCCACGCCGATATACATCTTCTTGACACTCGATAAGTCCACACCGGCAAAACTCGTTAGCGGAATACTCCACTCCTGCCAATCGTCCAACAGAAGTGAGTCAGGATTACCATGAACAGCTACATTGACCGTGCCAGCGCCATCCTCTACAGCAACATACAACGGCTGTACAGAATTAGACGGACCGCCATAAAACCACAGCACCAATCTCTCTGCTCCCCCTCTGGTCCAATCCTGTGCAACAGCCCACCGACGCTCAGTCTCTGAATAAAAAGATCCATAAGAGTTGTTGTATTCAAAGGGCATTGACTGTCTGCCTTCATGGACGATGGCTCGCTCGGCAAAGGGAATACTAAAGTTACCTACCGCCGAGCCGGTCTGGTTGCCTTCATAAGGCTCAACACCACAAGCAGAATCGCCGGAGTGCCCATATCCATCTAACCATGTGTAGAATATCCTGTTACATACATCCTCATACCGCTCAAAGTCATCTACGGTTACATAATCCGCTACGGTAAAGCTCCAAATATCGCCTTCCCAGGATGTGTTAATACCTGTGGCAGAGCTATCAACCTCATTAACCTCGTCAACCTTCCAGTAGTAGGTCTTTGTTAATTCGAGTCCAAGAGGACTGAGAGGAAATCTGATTCTATCGACTGTACCGACAAGAGCCGTACTGTTTTCTACAGCTTCTCTATCGCTGCTTAAATATACTTCATGAACGGTTGCATCCCTTCCCGCCCGCCAGCTAAGCTCTGAGTCCAAACTCACACCATTCTGGTCAGGAGTCGGACTGGGTTGCCATGCAATTACGGGGATGTAAAAGAACCGGACCTCGCTCAAACCATACTGACGAAAAATCCCCTTCCAGTTGCTATCTGCCGTAATCTTGACGAACTTCGCCAACACACCGCCAAAATCAATAGTGGTATTGTGAGCGTAATCAGGCTTACCCATAGCCTGGGTAAATTCATGTACGTCACCTAATTGTGTCCAGCTACTGCCGTCAATGGAATGCTCAATTTTAGCACTCTTAATCCCCAAACCCATAGCAAGCTCAAGTGATTGATTAGAGTTCCAAACCCACATCTCATGCAGCTTATAAATGTCATCGAGCTCATATTGTATCCAGGTCGGCTGCGAGCCACTTGTGCTGCTTAGCCACATAGCCGTTGTTGATGTCGAATGCTGGTCATTATTGATGAGTCCTGAGCCATCGACAGTTTTTCCAGGACCCTGATTAGTAGAAAAGCTCGAGGCTGTGGCGGTTATGCCCCCAATTGAAATAGGATATGCGAAAGGCTCGACAACAAAGCTCCAGACATCACCTTTATAGACAACATCGGAATTGGGAGGTGCATTAACCTCATCGACCCGCCAGTAGTAGGCCTGGCTGAATTCGAGCCCATCCTGGGCGAAGTCGAAGGAATCGTAGGTATTAGGGTCCTGGTCCTGGCTCACCAGAACGCCACGCGAATCGGCTATGCCGGCTTCGTTGACATCGTCGAAGATGGCTCCTAAGTACACATTATGCTTGTAAGCATATTCTCCCGTCTTCCAGGTGAGAATACAATCACAAGGTACATCTGTGGCCTCGTTGTCAGGATTTGGTCTGGAGGCCAAACCTCCGGATGTGCCCAACATAACAGTCTGAATCTCTCTCTGCGTAAGCACCCTGTTGTATACATGTATATCATCAATGATACCGTCGAAATGACGATACGCCCACCCTTGACCTATCCTGAAGGTTGTGAGGTTTCCAGTGTTAATTGCCGTTTCGCAACTCACAATAAGCTTACCGTCAGCATACATTATGGTTGTGCTGCCGTCATAAACGTGAGCAAAATGGACCCATACCTCTTTGCTATCATAGGCAAAGTCTACATCGGGGGCGAGGTACTGTATTCGCCACGCATTATCCACATCAAATGTTCTCAAGCAAAAACTACTACCGCTCTCATCCTGTCCAACATAGTAGACACCACCATCATTGCTAAAGCTGTGGGTATACACCCATACTGTGATAGTCCTCGGTTTGCTGCCATCGATGCCAAGGTCTGAAGCTGTTCGACTGCTTGTCACCATATCACCAGCACCATCGAAATCCAGCGCGCCGCCGTAATACCCAGTCACCCACTGCGGGTCACCCTTGAGAGCGCCATGACTATTGTTGCCGGAGCTGTCCTTAGCGACAGTGCCCCCACCATCATCAAGCTTCCACCAGATGACAAGATTAGGATCAGCAGCATCAGCTACGCTCGTTAGAACCAGGCACAGCACAAAAACAAAAGAAACCAAATAAATCAATTGTCTACACATAACTGTCCGACTTCCCTCCTTAAAAAATCGGATAAATCCGCCGTGGCGGAAGAATCTGCGAGTCCACCGCAGGTGACTGGCCACATTCCAAAATGCTTATAATCTGCAACGAAAACCTATGTGCTTAATACAGTCTGATATCATCAAAGTACAGTTTACCTGTGCCGTCGACCGCAGGAGCATTCCTATCACCCACGCCGATATACATCTTCTTGACACTCGATAAGTC
>Ga0315533_1001375_pt1 | contig 18620 bp, 8 predicted proteins | sample SalMarSW160130MG_FD_203081 | JGI IMG/M metagenome (GOLD analysis project Ga0315533, IMG submission 203081) | Salt marsh sediment microbial communities from the Plum Island Ecosystem LTER, Massachusetts, United States - Salt Marsh Sediment SW1601-30 ... | reverse complement strand
GCCAGGCATTCGAGTTCACTCCAGCGCAGGTGACATAGTGGCCGCCAAAGCGCCACCAGAAAGCCTCGGGATTGTAAGGATCATCATAAGTCTGCCAGAAGCCGAGAAGCAGGATTACATCCTGACACCTCTCCACCTCCTCCTCAATCCACAGGAAGTCCGGCATTATCTCTGTATGCTCATAGTAACTGTCATTGTAGCCGGTGATATTGAGGTAGTCCCGTATCCCCGCTTGCATGGCGTAGACGTTGGTGCCGGCGAAGGGATCGGTGCCCATACGCGCTGCCAGGTCGTTAACCAGCGGCTCCACGTTCAGGGGGTCGTGGTCGTCCCACCCACCAGGGTTGTAGCTTGTCACCAGATCATAGGTATCGTTTATGGTGGGTGGCGGGATACCGCCAGTCTCCTCCCTGGAATCGAAATACCACAGGGAGTTGGCCACCGACACCGGTCCGCAATAGGTCCACCGCAGCCCCTGGGGATCGTGCCAGCCATCCTGCTTCTGGTCGAAGTCGGGCATGCCGCTCAGGGCGTAGTCAGTCCAGTTACCCGGCTTCCAGTACCATTCTTCCGGCACCTCTTCTTCTATCCATATCTGCCAGTCCTCGGTTTCACCGCAGGCGAACAGCCCTGTGCCGTTCCACGGGACGGTAACCGGGGTCCTGGTCAGCGTAAGTCTAAGCCATGTTTGCCCAAGGGTTGCGTTCACGGTTGAGAACGAATTGGACACAAAGGTGCCCTCGTCAGGACCAGGCAGGGGTATTGCCTGATTTTGAACCACGTGCTCTCCAGCGTCAGTCCAGTCGCCATCTATATTCAGGTCAATCAAGATATTAACAAGGAGGTCGTTAGTGGTAATGTTGTTGGTCACCTCAAACGTGACCGTTGCCGCTGGGTCGCCGGGAGCCAGGGTAGTAGTTACCAGGCCATCGCAGCAAGTATCCATATCAATGACCTGGGCATCAGGCTCGAAGTCCTTGCAATCTTGCCCGAACCAGCCCAGCCCAAGTAGTTCGGTGTCAGTAGGGCAGTGCCGCGCACCATCGCTGGCAAGGAGAGACGGATACGTTGGGTCAGGAGCATCGCCAAACTCCAGCGGCTGGTCCATGTCGTTCTCCTTGCAGTTGTTATCCTCATCACTCTCCTCAACTGTGCCGTCGTTGTCGGCACAGACCATAATCGGCACAGTGGTACCGCCAGGGCAGGTCAACGGCCCGACAAATGTGGTGTCGCTCCCACCGGCCAGCAGTGGCGGGCAAGGGGCAGTTGCCACCAGCGTACCGTTAGCGTAAATGCACGTCGTGCTATTACCAGCAGATGCGTTACCAACATTGACCACCATGAAGTTTACCCAGTACTCGCAGCCCTCAACCGTCTCCCACTTCTCTGCGACTATGAGGTCAGGGTCTCCGGGAAGCTGGGCGAAGTTCGCGGTTACCGTCTTGTTCTCATCCACCGTCACGTTGGTCGATGCCGCAGTAGCATTGGCTATCTCGCTCATATTCGCCGTGGTCCAGTTCACGAACTGCCATCCGCCACCTGCTGTGGCGTTGATGTTCACCACAGTCCCCGCTGTGTAATTCTGAGCGCCTGCTGGCGGGGTTGTCGTTCCAGTGCCGTTCACTGCCATGGTCAGGGTATAAGTGGGTACTTCCCCAGAGGTGCGCAAGCGAATAGCGACATCCTCATTTAGGCCGTTTCCCATCTCAAACCAATTGCCAGCAATCGTACCGTCGGGGCTTATATATGTAAGGTTGGTTACCCATGGTCCGTTCTCGTCTGTTGGCACAGGCCATCCCCAGCCGGCATCGGTGAAGTTCACCACCACGATGATAGGGTCACCGGCGGTCAGCGCCAGCGGCGAGGTCAAGTTCACTCCATGGTAGCCGGGCTCGCTAAAGTTGTAGTTCAACTCGCTGGCCAGCAGGTTGCTCAGCGTTTTCGTTGCCACGTTGAAGTCATCATAGATGTATACATCGATGTCAGTGGTGGCATCTACGGTCCAGAACTCCACGCGGGTAGCATAGGTATTACTGGATGGGGTGAAATTGCACAGCCCCCAGGCGCTGAGGCTAGGTGAATATCCAGCGTAGTCATTCTGGCAATCATCGTCGTAATAATAGATGCTGCCGTTGTTATCGTAGTCCTGCCAGTCGTACATATATGAGGACCACTCGCCGATGCGGGCTGAGCCGTAGGCGATGGTAAAGTAGCCGGCAGCACCCCAGCCGGCGCCCCAGGAATTCTTCACAATCCAGCAACCGGTGCCTCCGGCATAAGGCAGTGTGTCGTCCCAGCCAACAATGAGCACAGCGTGGTTAGGGTCAAATGGTCCTGGTCCTGTGTAGACCAGGTTATAGCTGCCGTCATAGGCGCCGAATGTAGCCTTCCATGCCGGGTCATTGACATCATCGCCAACATACAGGTGGGTATAAATCGGACCCTCTGTCCAAATATAGTTCTTCATCACGTCGACAGTGGATGCCGACCAGGTCGATATGATTCTCCAGTCCAGCAGCGTCTTGTTATACGGACAGGTAGAGTTGCAGGTGGTGTTCGCAGGTACATATGGGTCATCTGACTCCAGGACTATGCCTTTCTGGGAGAACAGGCTGGCGAGTATCTTGTAGTTTCCACCGGCGCAATCACCCCACCGGTTGCCCCCACCATCTATCCAGTCATTTATGGCACGCCAGGTGCACGACTTGGCATTGTTCTCGGAGTAGTTGGGACCGGGGGGAGTGGTGTTAGTGTCGATTAATACTCTGGATTCGACATTGCCAATTCCGGCAAAGGCGTAGCAGGCACCGCAGACTCCCTGGTTCTTCACCGAGGTGACCCTATTTGGTGGTACGTTACGCCAGTCAAACGCAGCTGGCGGCTGTCCCACCGGCGGCCCTCCAGCCAGAGAGCCACCAGACAATGCCTGCTCGCTGATATGGACAACGCCCGTCATTGATGCCAGAGCACCTGTTCCGTGCCCGTCTATCACCGGGGGCGATTGGTACTGCGGCGGCGGCAGGCTCGGTGCCTCAGTTGGTACCGGTACCGGTGGCTCCGCCGCCTGAGCCGGTAAACTGCCGCTCATCGGCATCACCGCCATCAGGAGCACGATAATACCGATAATAAATCCTGACTTTTTTATAAATCCTAGCTTTCTCATTTCAACCTCCTTGAATCATCCAATCAATTTTGCTTTTGTAAAATAACTTTGGTCACATCTTTTAGTCCTGAGGGAAGAGGTACTAGGCCCTCATAATTTCTTAATGAAATTTCGCTTCCTTTTTTATCATTCTATAATACCCACCTCCTTTTTCACTGCCCCACCGAGATTGCCACGCTTCGCTCGCAATGACAATAAGGTGTCATCGAGGGCACCCCCCTTTTGTCATTGCGAGGAGCGTCCCCCTCCTCTGTCATTGCGAGGCACTCCTGTGCCGAAGCAATCTCCAATTTAGTAGCCATCATCTTTCAGCTTCATACCGACTGTTTTTTCATTTTTAAGCTTTACTTTCCCGAGATTGCCGCGCTTCGCTCGCAATGACAACAAAAAGAGGCAACCCCAACTAAAAAGGGGGGGCAATTCGCTCCCTCTTCTCATCACGAGCACACCTCCTTCGGTCATTCGACCGAATTAATCTCATGTCCTGCGGCGTCTAACCAGTAGAACCACAGCCACGATAACAGCTATAGCAACGACGATGCCAACTATCCACCACACACCTATAGCACTTCCGGCAACGACCTCTACTTGAGAGCTGCCGGTTACGTTCACCGAATAAGGCCCTTCAGCGGCAACCCAATATTCCAGAGAGCCATCGAAGGTATAAACTCCCAGCTCGGCATCATCAGGCACAGTTACTTTATATAACGCAGTAAATGAAATATCTTTGTCAAATCCGACATCAGGCTCGCCAAACCAGGCAATCTCCGCCTTATTATCGTTAGCTGTAAACGCATCAGCATTCGGAGTAGACCATACGTCATCAACGATGGCGTTCCAGCCATCGGGGGCGAGGTCGGTGAGACCAATGGCATTGAATTTATCGACGGGGGCGGTGAAGTTCACGGTGACCTCAAATGTTTCCCCGCTGTGCACCGCATCGGGCAAAACCCTGTCGGGACTGGCTTCCTGCCCCAAGGCTATGCCCAGAGGCATGAGGGCAACAACCAGCAATGCCACTCCAATAACAACGACTGCACGCAGTCTCATTTTTTTCCTACCAAACCAAACGGTGTTCACCCGTATTTACCAAGAACTTTCCTGCAATAAAGAACACCTTAAAAGTACCCATATGCTTCTCCCCACTTGTCATAGTTGATGCTGGACAAGCCAAAATCGGTGCCACCTATGTAGTCATCACGATCGAAGTCGCACCGAGGATCCCAATTCGGCTGACCAGGCCAGGAGTCGTAGGCAATGCTGAATAGCCCAAAATCGCCGCCAACTATGTAATCATCGTTATTGGCATCGCCCTCACGGGGAGTGCCAAAATCGACCGGTGTGATTACACCAGCAGGCACCGTTACGTTAGTCTTCAGCACGCTCAAGCTGGTCCAGTTCTTAATTCCAATATCATAGGCGGCGGCAACAACATCGGGAATGGTGAACACACCGGTATTGTTGGTGGTACTATTCCCTGCCCACAGCACATTGTCAAGATTACCAGGCTCGAATAGCTTCACCTCAAAGCTCTCTACCCACCTATCAGTACCAGGGTCGCCCCTTCCGGTGAAATTGACTTGCCCTTGCAGGATACCAGTCAGTCTGATATGTAATATAACGGGAACTAGCCGGGGAGAATTGCTCGCTTCAGGAGACTGAATGGTTATGTTAGCGGTATGATTCCCAACAGGCATGCCCGAGGTATTCACCGACACAGTGACATTATAACCCACATCGGTGCAGCTGCCGTTTGTGGGGTATGCCTCAAGCCAATCGGCATCATCGGTCAGCGACCAGTTAAGCGTGCAAGGAGTCGAGCTAAAGAGATGCAGAGTCTGGTTCGACGGGTTTGTCCCATTAAAAGCACCATAGAAGCCCATGCTCGCCGGCACGGGCAAAATGGCTGGCGGAACAACCGTTACGTTAAAATCTCCTTCTACGTCCTCGAAAATATGCCCTGAATAACCAACGAAATATCCCACAAAGCCAGCACCAAAGGAATAATTTGTCAGATTAGCATCACAGGGAACGGTAACCTTGTACAGCACGGTAAAGTTTTCAGTATAGCTATCCATCCACCCGAAGTCTGCCTTATTGCCGTTAGCGTTATATATGGATGGTAACGGCCAGCACCAGTCTCTAGCAACGGTCACATTCCAATCATCAGGGGCGAGGTCGGTGAGGGAGACAGCATGGAAGTCATCTCCCGCGGGGATGAAGGTCACGGTGACATTGAATGTCTCTCCTCTTTCCACGGTGGCAGGCAAAGTCCTGGTGGGATAGGCATTGTATTCGTCCGCCAAAGCCATACTCACAGGAAGGACAACAATAGCCACCAATACCAAAACACTAACCAGCCTGAATAATCTCATTTCCCCAACCATATTATACCATCTAGCCCCCTCCCGATGGAAGGGGGCTAGAATGAATCCACCTAACTACACAACTCTAGCAGTTATACGCAGTTTTCAGGATTTGTCCAGGCGTTGACCGACTCCATGGCCTTCCATGAAGTAAGCCGCCACTCTGTGTGGTTCACGCCATACTCGTCCTTCGGCACGAAATTGGCTTTGTTGACGCTTTCCATAGCGTATGTCACATCGCATGCCACAGGGACAAGCCCGTAGTCACCTTCGAAGTCAATGTTGTATCCGTCAGCCAATAGTACCGGCGTTGTGAGGTTTATCAAGAGGGGATAACTCGGATTTCTGGAGCCGGGCATGGCATCCATATCCAGAGTGTGGTAGCACCATTTTTCAGCCCGCTGCCAGTACTCTCCGGTGTCATCCACATCATTCTCATAGACTGCACTTGGCTGAGCGCTTGAGCATGAGTCCTCAGGATTCGCATCCAAAGGTTCCTCGTATAGTGTGACCAGCACAGTGTCCAGCAGGTCCGCGTTAACATCGCGAGTCTCTCCCCATACCACTCCAGGCACTGTTACCAGCATCTTATACTCGTCCGAGATGCACGATGAGTATTCTCCCACCCAGGGCTCTGCGCCAAAGTGGTATCCAACCCAGGCCAGACCACAGTCATCCAGCGGGAAGAGATTGATTCCTGGTGCGGCAGTGTTGGGGACGGTCACCTTGTACACTGCGCTAAAGTTAGTGTCCTTAGCATAAATCCCGTGCCAGGTAATCTCCGCCACATTGGTATCCCTGTTTATAGCTCTGTCAGCCGCCGGAGTACACCACGTTTTATTGGTGTCAACCGTCCAACCAGCGGGAGCTTGGTCGACCACAGAGATAGCGTTGAAGTCAGCTGTCGGTGAAGTGAAGTTCACGTAGACAGTAAACTGGTCTCCAGGATATGTCTCGTCTGGCAGTAGATTATTACCAGGCAGATCCCTCATAACGCTGATAGTGGTCGCCTCTTGAATCTCCAGCTCTACCGGAACGACAACCGTGCTACCAGTTATGGTGATGTTGGCCCAATGCGTGCCTACAGCCATTGGTCCTGTCAACGAATCAACTGACACAATAGAAACGTCACTCTGGCCTACAGTGAGGTTGCCGCTTATCACGTCCATACTAAGCCAGCCAGCATCGTCAGTTGCGCTCCAGGCGAGCGTTCCTCCACCAGTGTTTGTTATAGTAAGCGTCTGGTTATCAGGGTTTTCCATATCATACCTGGCGGTGAACTTGTTTGGTCCGACGAAGCCCAGAGCAGGGTCAACACCGATTACCGGTGGAAGCTCACAGAACATAGCGATCACAGTCTTGTCCTCACTCATCGTTATAGTCTCGGGATTAGCGGTGGAGCAGACAAGGTCGCCATTCCAGTGAGAGAAGGTATAACCTGGCGCTGCATGAGCCTCAAGTTCTACCACTGTATCCCAGGCCCACTGAGTGGAAGCAGCACCCGGATTCCCTGCGTTTGGATCTGTCTTTATCTCGATTTGTCCGGCGGGCATACCCACACCAGACAGCACACTAGTGTCCGGGTTTGGTGCAAACAGTTCGTATTCAACCTGTTTCACCACCATGTTACCCAGGGCACCCGCATAAAGGGGATCGGCATACCAGTCTATCCCTGAAACGTAATCATCGGCGGGAGTGGCGGTACCATTTGTGTTCGTGCGAACTACCTTGAAACAAGGCAAAGCCACGGGCACTCCACAGCCAGCGTTTAACGAAACCATTTCCCAGGATGTCACATTGGCGGAATAGGTTCCATTCTCCCACGTGAGCATATCAGGCAGGTACATGGTCGAATTGTATGTCCAGGTCTTCCCCACTGTATAAGGTGCGCCGTGGGGCATCGCATCATACACAAAGTTCTGCACGAGCGATGTCTCTAGCCAGCTAGGACCACCAGTCCATGCATTCAGGTATACTGTCCGCGCGACAAAATCTCCGAACGCATCCGTGGTTACAACCATGGCCTTCATCTGCACGGGAACAGCGCCGCTCAAAGCCATGCGATTAGCCCAGGGGCAAAAGTCGACTCGCGCCGTGTTAGCTCCCATCGGCATTCTGTACTCGGTAACGTTATTGGCATACAGCCCCGGAAGAAGGCAGCTGTAATTAGCAGTGGTGCGCTGGAAAATCATGTCCATGCCTACTGCTATGTTCAACGTTGCCTTACCAGCCTTTACCGTGCCGTTATACATCAGACTCATGTCACCACCTTCAAGGTAATCAGTTGCTCCGTATATAACAACAGTCTTTAGCGGTGGTGGGCCCGCCTGGTAAAGAAAGGCTACTGTACTTTCTCCACTAGCATCCTTAGACAGACAATTTACGGTACACAAAAGGATAGAAGTAGCAGTAGTGTTTGTGCCCGAAGCCATATAAGGACCACTTTTAATGATACCAGTGACATTGTCCCATGACTGGCCGAAGTTGAAAGGCATGTCACCATTGACCATATTGGTCACATTAAAGTAAGTCGGATCGAAATGCAGTCGAACATCCGCATTACCAATTGGCATCGCACCAGGGTTGTCGACCACAACGTCGAAACTGAATGGCTCATTAAAGCCCACCTTCTTTAGAGGAGGCTCGATGCTAATGGTTACACCATTCAAAGCCAAAGCCACTCCTGCTGGCACTGCTGGCAATACTGCCGGCACCAACATCAGGCCTGCAATCACCGCCACACCTACAAGTACATTGATAAATTTACTTTTCAAAATCTTTTACCTCCTTTGTTTAAATCCCATCTTTCCTCTTCACCTTTTTTACCAAAACTCTCCAATAACAATCACCTCCTTTCCTAATTTTTAGAACACCACTTTCCCAAGTAAGTCTCCCCACGTGTCATAACTCATGCTGAACAAGCCAAAATCGCTGCCACCTACATAGTCATCACTATCGAAGTCGCAACGAGGATCCCAATTCGGCTGACCAGGCCAGGAGTCGTAGGCAATGCTGAATAGCCCAAAATCAGCACCACCTATGTAATCATCGTCATCGGCATCACCCTTAACAACGGTGAAATTGACCACCTTGGTGCTATTCAGCACTACATTAGTCTCCTGCCGGCTCAAGGACGTCGCACCCTTAATCCCGATATCATAGGTGCCGCTAGGAAGATTACTAATGATGAAAGTCCCGGCAGTGCTGGTAATCGCAGTGCCATCCCAGGTCAGATTATCGGTATTCCAATTAGTACCAGCCTCGAAGAGCTTCACCCTGAACGGCTCTGAGTTAGCACCTGCTGCGAAAATGCCCTGTCCCTGTAAGGTAGCACCTTCTAGCGCCTTAACAGTAAAAGCGCCAGCCAACTCACCCGACAAATATTCCCGGTAGGTAGCGTTCTCGTAGTGAAAGCATGCGGTTACGTTAGCATCCCTTGTCGTAGTGGCAGCATCGGAGTCAATGGTTATGCACGCCTGTATCTCGTTATCTATCGGACTGCTATTCTTGAGGCTCCAGCTGTTGACCGTTATGCCCGGACCAAGGCTCCAAGAACTACCAGGCGCGTCAGGACCTGCTCTCAGAAAGTATTTACCCTTGATAACCACATTCAGCGTCTCCCCGCGATAGCCACTACTGGGGGTGACTGAAGTGATGTTGGGGTGGGGACATAATCCGTATGACTGGTCATCTGACATCTGCTGTGCATCATAAGTGGATGCCTGAATCTGGATGGTAGCCAAGGCAAAGGACTCTGACCCAGCATAGGATTCAGTCGCTGGGTTAAGCATTCCAAAGGGGCCAAAGGTATATCCCATCTGGGTGAAGAATACAGGGGGGACGCTCACAGGCAATTCCTGGTAGGGAATTGAAAGAAGCAAGAAATACCACATGTCCCCGTGTGTACTACCATCGTTCTTTGTGACCGCATAGGTATCGTCTATATGTAGCCGGCACCCAGCCGTCCCCTGAATGTGAACCATTACCGGGCCCGCACCATGCTGCGTGTTATGTATGACAGTGTTCCTGGAGATATTCATTGTACCATTTATGCCCATGTGACCGCCGGTTACATACTTGGTCGGGTCCTTTCCCCAGGCAATATCCTCAAACACGGTAGGTTCGCCAGTTGGAGTGGACATAGGAACATCTGCGGTGACGTTCACCAACTCCAGCCCACCCAGAGGTGCAATCGTGTCATAGGTCTCTTGCAAAACTGCGCCCTGGACGTACACATGACCCAGGTCGAAGACCTCGCTGGGTGGATAGTTTCTCAGGTGGAAATTGCCACTATAAGCATCTCCGGTCTTGTTAATCTCAAAATCTCCAATTATCTTATGACCGGCGAACGTGCCACTCTCCTCCACACTCACCATGAACCCCTTTCCGGAAAAGTTACTCATAGTATCATCGCTATCAAAATCGGCGATGAACACAAACGCGAAGTCATCGTCTCCACCTTCATTAATATGGCCCCTGCCCAGCAGGAAGCCAAAATCGGTGGCACCGACATAATAGGGGCCGCCAGGACCAGAATATGGCTCATTAAATTTAAGTGTCTGCCACGCCAGCGTCATGCTACCGCTGAGGCCTGTTCCGACTACGGTCCCCGAGCCGGTGGTATAGTTGCGATATTCGCAGCCACTGATGCTGTATTGTCTCACCACATCTTGTCTACTAAACTGCGTCAGGCCAAGACCCGGTGGATCGATACCTGCACCACCTGCCACGAAACCATCCCAGGAACCATTGGTGGTTTCAGTAAACGAGAAAGTTGCTTCGACCTCTTGGACTACCTCTTCGCCCGCGGCAGACACATTTTGCGGAGGGGCCAGTATCGCTACAGGAGCAAGAAGAATTAGAAGCGTCAGAACAACAAGAATAGAAAAGGCTTTACCTAGTTTGACCACAGGTCACCTCCCATATTTATTATTTTAGTACCTGATATATTAGTACTAGCCTATTAGTACTGGTACTTTAGTTTATATGCTACCACCTCCAGCGAATCCTGTCAACTTTCATTTAGTTACCGTTAGTTACATTTAGCTACAAAAATTTCAATTTTTTCTTGATTTTCGGGTCAGTAAAAAACTTTTTTTAATTCCTCGTTGATAACAGAAAAAACCTCCGGATTTTGTAGTTGCCTGATTCATCAGGCACAATTGCCCAATAAATTGGGCAACTACATTTTTAAACTATGCCTCGCAATGGCAGGGGGGAGCGTCATTGCAAGCCCTTCTTTACCTGTCATTGCGAGCCGAAGGCGTGGCAATCTCGGTGGGACATGGGATTGCTTCGGCACGTTGTGCCTCGCAATGACAGAAGGGGGTGTCATTACGAGCCATTTTTCTATTGTCATTGCAAGCCCTTCTTTACCTGTCATTGCAAGCCGAAGGCGTGGCAATCTCGGTGGGACATGGGATTGCTTCGGCACGTTGTGCCTCGCAATGACAGAAGGGGGTGTCATTACGAGCCATTTTTCTATTGTCATTGCGAGCCGAAGGCGTGGCAATCCCGGCCCTCCTCTATTGTCATTGCGAGCCGAAGGCGTGGCAATCTCGGTGGGGTGAGATTGCTTCGTCGTCCGTCAAGTGACGGACTTCCTCGCAATGACAAGGAGGTGTGTCATTGCGGTGAGCTGAAACCCCGAGCGCAGCGAAGGGGCCAGGCGCGGCAATCTCACAACTCCTCATACAGGTCTCGCCATTCCCTGTTCATGCCGTTAACCAACTCAACTTTCCTTTGCCTGGGGCCCGCCTTCAGCTGCTTCTCCCTCGAAATCGCGCTTTGTACTTCCTCGCAAACCTCGTAGTAGACAAGCTTGGTAATGTTGTATTTCCTGGTGAATCCATTAGCCATCTTCTCTTTGTGCTCATACACCCTTCTTTTCAAGTCATTGGTGACGCCAGTATAAAGCACAGTGTTTTTTTTATTGGTCATCATGTAAACATAGTATTGGTCGGCCATTGCGCGATTATAGCATGGGATTGCGGAGCTTGTTCCACGCAAAACGAGGAAGCTCGCTCTGAGATTGCTTCGTCGTCCGTCAAGTGACGGACTTCCTCGCAATGACAGGGGAGGTTGTGCCTCGCAATCCCACAAAAGGAAAGGGCGGCTTTGCAGCCGCCCTTTATATTACATAACAGCTTAATTTATTCCGGTCTCGCCGTGCCCCTGAGTATGAATATCACGGCCACGATAAGTGCGATAACAATCACCACAATGGCTATTATGCCACCGGTGCCCAGCCCGAGCCCACCACCAAACCAGCCGCCACCCACTACCTCAAACTGCCCGGTTTGCCCGGCCAGGGAAACGTCATAAACGCCTGCCTTCGATTTGGTTACCGTGAATATCACGTTCTTGCTTGTGCCCCCGGCAACAGACACCGACTGGCTATCCTCAACCACACTGTTGATATACAGAACGGCATTATAACTGCCAGTTTCCCCGCCGGTGTTAGCGACATTAATGGAGATTGTCACATCCTGACCAGGCTTAACCTGCTGCGGCGAGATGTCAAGGGCAGAGGCAGATACACTTGCCGGCTCCACCGGTATTTCCGGCATTCCCGACACTATATGCAAGGTAACCGGGACTGACACTGTGGGGGACCCGGTAACGGTGATTGTAGCAGTGTAATCTCCGGCTTCCATACCGGTGGTATCAACTGACACGGTCACGTCCTCACACTCACCCGCACCAAGGCTGCCGCTCGTGGGATTTTCACTGAGCCAGGCGGTACCACCATCACTTAGCGACCAGTTCAGTGTTCCAGTTCCCGTGTTACATATCTCGAGCGTCTGGTCTGGAGGATTTTCCCCCTCATTAGTGGTGAAGGTAAGGGGTGTCGGGCTAACCGAGATTTTCGGAACGCCAAGGTTCAAGGTGACGGACACGTTCACCGGGGCAACCCCGCCCACAGCACTCCCAGCTCCTTCCGGAGGACCGAAGACAAGGAGCACCCCTTGCCTAATGGTGATATTGGCGTAGTAAGTTCCTGCTGTCAGGCCGGTTGTATTAACCGCTACCGTGGAATTGCTGCACTGAGCTGCAGTCAGGTTACCGCCGCTCATCGGGCTCATACTGAGCCAGGTCACATTGGTACCTGTTATATTCGCCGTCCAGTTCAGTATGCCTCCACCACCGTTGCATATGTCCAGCGTCTGGTTCGCGGGATTTTCTCCCACATTAGCGTTAAAGGTAAGGCTGATGGGGTCGGGGGAAATTTGCGGCGGCAGAAGCACAAAGTTGGCGGTTACATTCTTATCGGAATCCATGGTTATAGTCATGGGATTGGTGGCAGGGACAGGGTCGCCAGTCCAGTTATGGAACCCCCATCCTGGTGTTGAATTTACCGCCAAGAGAGTTACATTATCACCCGTGGTCCAGTTAGTGGTGTTGGGATAGCCAATCAGAGTCACTCCATTTGCCGTGACAGTTCCCGTACCATTCGGGGTTACATTTACCGTCAGTACCGGAGCACCACTCACTTTCACCGTGCCGTTATACATCAGACTCATGTCACCACCTTCAAGGTAATCAGTTGCTCCGTATATAACAACAGTCTTTAGCGGTGGTGGACCCGCCTGGTAAAGAAAGGCTACTGTACTTTCTCCACTAGCATCCTTAGACTTACAATTTACGGTACACAAAAGGATAGAAGTAGCAGTAGTGTTTGTGCCCGAAGCCATATAAGGACCACTTTTAATGATACCAGTGACATTGTCCCATGACTGGCCGAAGTTGAAAGGCATGTCACCATTGACCATATTGGTCACATTAAAGTAAGTAGGATCGAAATGCAGTCGAACATCCGCATTACCAATTGGCATTCCATCAGGGTTGTCGACCACAACGGTGATATTGAATGCCGCATTAAACCCCACCGCCGTTAGAGGAGGCTCGATGCTAATGGTTACATTACCCGAAGCCAAAGCCTCGTTGTTCAATAGCGGTACTCCCGGCACCAAGGCCAGCCCTAAACATACCGCAACGACAATTGAAATTGAGAGGAATCTCCAAAGTTTAATCATTCTTACCTCCGTAATAAACGTTTACTTTATTATACATACCACATTAACCTTGTCAATAGGTTCGGTTACATGGGAAGGAATTCCCAGGCTTTGACTATCTTTACCTCCAGGATAAATATTTATTTTATTATTATATCACGACTCTAACTTTGTCAATAGGCTGTAGTTATTTATCACCCTCTCCTTTACCTATCATTGCACCATTATAGCATGAGATTGCTTCGGCACCAACGTTCCTCGCAATGACAGGGGGGTGCGTCATTGCACCATTATAGCATGAGATTGCTTCGGCACCAACGTTCCTCGCAATGACAGGGGGGTGCGTCATTGCACCATTATAGCATGAGATTGCTTCGGCACGAAGTGCCTCGCAATGACAGGGAGGGCATCATTGCAAGCCATCTTTACCTGTCATTGCGAGCGTAGCGTGGCAATCCCGGCGGGGTGTGTGAGATTGCTTCGGCACGTTGTGCCTCGCAATGACAAAGGGGGGTCATTGCCAGCCTTCTCTTAATTGTCATTGCGAGCGAAGCGTGGCAATCCCGGCGGGGCATGAGATTGCTTCGGCACGAAGTGCCTCGCAATGACAGGGAGGGCATCATTGCGCCCTTCTTTGTTGTCATTGCCAGCCCTTTTTTACCTGTCATTGCGAGCGAAGCGTGGCAATCCCGGCGGGGTGTGTGAGATTGCTTCGGCACTGCGTGCCTCGCAATGACAAAAAGGGGGTCATTGCGAGCATAGCGCGGCAATCTCAGGAAAACCAAATTCTAAATCCTAAATCCGAAATACTAAACAATGTCAAAAACCCAAAACCCCAATGACCAAAACGGTTTTGGGCTTTGAATTTAGATATTTGGGTTTGTTTAGAATTTAGTGCTTAGAGTTTAGGATTTCCCCTGGGGATTGCTTCGGCACTGGCGTGCCTCGCAATGACATAAGGGAGGCGTCATTGCGAGGAATCCCGAGCCCAAGTGAGGGATGACGAAGCAATCTCAAACAAAAGGAAAGGGGGGCTCAACGCCCCCCTTTGCCTGCTAACCAAGGGTCATTACACCCTTCGTGTTCGGAAGATAAGCACCAGGGTAACAATCACCAATAAAGCACCAATGGCGATAATCACCCACACCCATGCCGGAGTACTCGGTGCCGGCGGTACAACTCCCTCCACACCTGTGGTGAAGGTCGCTGTAGCATCACCAAACACCGTAGTGTCCTTCAACGCCTTTACCGTCCAGTAGTAAGAAGTGCTGTAGGAAAGCGTGCCGGTATAGGTGTAAGTCGTCCCTGATACTGAAGTCGCTGATACTACCTCAGCATCGGTCGCAGCGTTCACCAGGCTGAACTCATAGCCAGTGGAATCGGCAACGGCATCCCAGGTGAACGGAATATTGCTCACCGCCACGCCAATAGCGCCATTGCTGGGATTGGTCAGCGTTACCTGAGCCATAGGACCAGCAGCAACGGTGAAGCTGCGTACCTCTGACCACGGACTGTGAATTATCTCACCAGTTTCAGCATCGGCAGAGCGAACCCTCCAGTAGAATTTGGTGCCGCAGCTGCCAGTCCCCAGTTCTCCATTTTCAACAACATAGCTGGGATTGGTGCCACTGGATGGGTCGTAGTCTATCTCATTACAATCACCATCCTTGCCACTCCAGTCGAGTACCACCTCGGTGAAGTCCTCATCCAGAGATATTTGCAGGTTGTAGGAGCAGGCATCACACTGCCTGTCCCACTTCAAGGTGAAGGCATCGTTCCAGCAGTAGCACGGGTCGGCATTAACCAAAGCATCGCTTGCCGGCGAAACAATCGCTGGACCTGCCTTGGCATAGCAGTCCTCGTAGGTCCACAGGCGACCCAGCGTGGAGTCGTAGTGGAGATCCTTCTCAACTACAGTGCCGTTGTAGTACAGGACATCTGACCACGGCCTGTGAATTATCATACCATCAATAGCCCACAGCTTGCTGTTGGTATCCGGACTAAGGCAGCCACATATCTTCAAGCTGGAAGGCTCAAGCGTGAATGCCCCGCGATACACGTTTACATCCTCAATGAGGTAATCCCAAGTTGCCTCGCCGCAGGCTACCTCCTCAGCGGGATTGAGACAGCGAGCCACACCGGTGACATTGCCGTCAGCATCATAGAAGGCGGCGTAGAGAACGCCGCCAGTGGTAGCATCGGTCTCGGGATTGCCCTCAGCATTACTGAGGACTATGCCGTAGTAGCCAACCTCGACTGTATCGCACGAAGGACCCAGGTCAAGTTGAGTCTCCGTTGGCGTAGCACTACCGGCACATTCACCGAGGTCTGTAAACGCACTGCTTTCGCCAATGACCCAGCGGTAAATGCCGTTGTCACCGTCGTTGAGCGGAATGTCATAGCCGCAGCCAGTATCGACAACGCTCACCGCAGCGTAAACGACACTGTTGGAGTCAAAGTAGCTGTCAAAGGCAACATGCACTCGTCCGTCGCCGATATCATCCAGCTCGGTGAAGCTGGCATCGCCGTCAAGGAAGGTGGCCAGGTCATCGTCGGAGTAAGCCACCTTGCCATCGGCACCGCCGACGAGGACATTTCCCTCGCCAAGCACGGCGATGGTGTGACCCTCGTCAACCTTGCTGTCCATCGTGTTGCTCCACGAAGCAGCATACCCATGGTCATCGTTTACAGCCACATCGGCATCGAAGCCCAGGGCATAGATGGTCGCCTCGTCCTGGACAGCTAAATCGGATATCTCGTCAACGGTCGAGCTTCCTTTTTCCCAGCAACCCAGACCCTTGTTGTCATCGTAGTAAACGGTGTCGCTGCCGCGGTCAACGAAGTAAACAGTATCTATTGTGTCGGTTTCCTCAGGAGCCAGCCTGATGAGGCCAATCTGGGGGGTATTGTCACCGTTAAGGGGCGTGTTATTTGTGAGTTCCCCATGCCACACGCGGAACCACGTGTCATCGTAGCCGCGAGCATAAATAATATCCTTGCTAAGGTCTTTCGCCTTGAAGAAAACGCTATCGCACTCACCGCATAGAACATAATCAGGACTTACTCTCTCCCAGGTTAGATTACGGTTGACACTGGCCACATAAGTCGTGTTGCAGTCGGGCGACTGAGCAACATCGGTAAGATAATCCATATCGGTATCAATTAGACCAATCTGGTTCCAGGTATCACCGTCATCGAAGCTCACCGAAAAGGCGCCTTCATCATACTTATCAATCATATGCACATTGTGGAACGGACCCATCACGTACGATGGCATGCCTAGCGTGAGTCCAGCGTTGACGCAATAAACCTTGGTGCCACCGGGCGGGGCGATGATAGCCAGGGCAGCGCCATGCCCGCTGGGCGGCTTGGACGCTGCCTTCCACGGTTGACAGCAGATGTCCATATCGGCGATGCCGTCATTGCGGTAAACCTGAACGCCCTGGCAACAGTCCGTCTTTAGCATAAGAGCCGCCGTTGGATTCTCAACAGGACTTTTGACATGACCTGTGCCCAACAACCCGGCAACGGCCTTACCTTCGTCCATCATTCCAAAGTAGAAAACCATCGCCAGCCAGGGACGCCCCGGGACTTGCTGCATAACCAGCGCAGAATCGCCATTGTCCACGCGGTAAATGGTCCCTACAGCATCCCCGCTGGCATCCTGAGTGTTTACATATACCCAGGCTAACCTTGAATTCTTATCCGTCCCATCATAGTCAAGGGGTAGACTTACCCCCGCGGTTGAACCTTTAGTAAGCCACCAGGTACTCGGGTCAGTGGTTAAAAGGGCTGCCTCTCCACGCGAAGCCGCCTCATTCCAGTTCACATTACTCCCACGCCACGTCCCGGTCTGCAGATAGGTGTTATTGTCAGGTACGCAGGGGACAAAAACACCGGGGTCAAAACTGATGTTAGTATTATGGGTAATAGCCACCAGAGTATGGTCATTGACGCAGTTACCAGACCAATACACCCAGGTAACCGCGGTACAGTTAATCCAGCCAGGCTTGCCAGTGGTGGCATCCTCCCATGATCCACCGACAAGACCACCAGTGCGGTAGCGATAGACGCGCCCTGTTACGTTACCTTTTGGCAGTGTGTTAAACCAGCCACCAATAACGCTGCGGTCAGGGTTTTCAATGCCTCCCACAGCGATGTTGCGCACTCCATCAACCTCGGCACCGATGTTTATGTTCAAAATATCGGTAAGATTGGTCCCTGCCGATTTGTCCTGTAGCCCCACTCCCGGACAATAAGGCAGGAGCTCGAACTCCTCGCCGCCATCGGCGGAAATGAGCACCACCTGTGTCCATTTGTGCGGATCGTATTGACTAGGGGGATCTGTGATATTGCCCAGGTAGGCACCAAGAGCGACAAATGTGGAATCGTCCAGGCCCGCGGTAAGGAAGTTGAACGAGGCAACCATATCGGTCCAGTTAAGCGACTGGTCAGAATCGTAAACTTCGTCCCGAATTTCCTCCATGACGTTCTCGGTTATGTCATCCCAGGTAGCCCCACCATCCTCGGATTTCCACAGTCGCGCCGTTTCCTCATCACCATCTATCCAACCGTCTCCATCTTTATCCTCCCACATCGTTCCGATAACGTAGAGCCTCTGACCATCAGCGCCCAGGGCAGGCATATAGACATCGGAGCCAGGGGCAATCTTCCAATCATCCATATTGGGGGTATCCGCCTTGTCCCACTCGGCATTCACCTCAGCGGCGCTAACTGGCGGAGCAGTAGCTGGCGTCAGAAGCAAGCCGAAAGTCATCACCACGGCAATGACAACGTAAAATAATCTTCCAGTCCACCCTTTTATTCTTTTGTCCATCGGAAATCCCTCCTTTTCAGCTTCGGCCTCGATTATTCACTAGTTATTTGCCCAAGATTAGCAACCTTCATCAAGAATTGCAATACATCATATAAAAATTCATAAGTCAATAGCAACCCCAAGGAAAGTCAAAACTCAAAAATCAAAATGCAAAATGACAGAGCAAAAATGAAAAACAGTCAGTAGTCAGTAGCTAGCCAACGGCTGAAGGCCAACAACCGATAGCTGAAGGCTGAAAG